>Ga0099824_1005939_pt1 | contig 16979 bp, 21 predicted proteins | sample SiratrowhiteBW_FD_76837 | JGI IMG/M metagenome (GOLD analysis project Ga0099824, IMG submission 76837) | Root nodule microbial communities of legume samples collected from California, USA - Siratro white BW | ecosystem: Host-associated > Plants > Roots > Nodule | place: USA: California... | reverse complement strand
TTTTTCTTTCGCGTTCGGATCTTCGAAAACAACACGGAAACCTTTTTTCAAGATTTCTTTTCCTGTTGCTTTAAAAGTCACATCGGCAGCTTTTCCTATTACGGTTGTATTGGCAACGAGACAATCATCATAAAAAACAGCAATGAAACGTCTTGTAATAATATCATAAACCTGCTGCTGATTGAACGGTAAATTATTCTGAATTCCGGTTGGAATAATCGCATGGTGATCGGTTACTTTTTTATCGTTGAAAACCTTTGGCGATTTCTTGATTTTTTTCTCCAAAATTGGCTGGGTCAATTCTGCATAATTAGTCAATTTCTGCAAAATGCCAGGCACTTTCGGATAAATATCATTGGGCAAAAAAGTCGTATCTACTCTGGGATATGTAATTACTTTCTGCTCGTACAAAGTCTGCGCAATTTTCAGCGTTTCTTCCGCTGAAAATCCAAATTTCTGATTGCAATATACCTGCAAACCTGTTAAATCAAAGAGTTTTGGAGCATATTCGTTTCCGTTCTTTTTATCCACAGAAACAATTTCAAAATCACTTTCTTTTACTTTTGCGGCTACAATTTCTCCGTCTTCTTTATTTAGAAACCGACCTTCCTCATAGCTAAAAAGTGTTTCTCTATACAATGTCTGCAATTCCCAATACGGCTGAGGCTTAAAGTTCTCGATTTCTCTAAAACGCTCTACGACCATTGCCAGCGTTGGCGTTTGCACACGCCCAATAGACAAAACCTGTTTGTAGCCGCCGTGTTTTACGGTATACAAACGTGTGGCATTCATGCCCAATAACCAGTCGCCAATGGCTCTGGAGAATCCGGCGTAATATAAATTATCGTAATTGCCTGATGGTTTTAAGTTTTCAAAACCTTCTTTGATGGCTTCAGTTGTAAGTGACGAAATCCATAAACGCTGAATCTCGCCTTTGTAATTCGCCTCGTTCATTACCCAACGCTGAATCAATTCTCCTTCCTGTCCAGCATCCCCACAGTTTATGACCACTTCGGCTTTGTCGAAAAGACTTTTAATAATTTTAAACTGTTTCTGGATTCCTGAATTCTGAACCACTTTGGTTTCAAATTTTTCAGGAAGCATTGGAAGATTATTCAGATCCCAGCTTTTCCAGTGCGGTTTATAATCGTTGGGTTCTTTTAAGGTGCATAAATGTCCAAAAGTGTAAGTCACAGCGTAGCCATTGCCTTCATAATAGCCATCATGTTTGATATTAGCGCCCAAAACGGCTGCAATTTCACGTGCTACACTTGGTTTCTCAGCAATACAGACCTTCATTTTTTCCTTTTCTTATTGAAAGAGCGAAAATAGGGATTTTATGGGAAAGGGGCAAAGGCTCATAGTGACAAAGGGACAAAGTTCCTTGCAATGCCGTTACTTTCATTTTATGTTTCTTGAGCGATACCTAGGCTTTTGCAAAGTGAGAACGAACTATTGTCTTTATTGCCCATTGCCATTTGATAGTATTCGTTTTTCGTTTTGGTTTTTTTTTAATAATAGAAAGTAAATAATAAGAGAATTACTTCAAAAAACGTTCATTGAAAGCTTAAAAATAATTAAATTCGTTCTTCTCAATTTAATCATAACCAATTATAAATGAGTATGAAACAAGCTGAAACTATAGACGAGGTAATTCTGTTGTTAGATCAAATAATAGAAAAATCAAAAATAGACCAGAGCAATTTAGGACTTTTTGCTATTCTGTATCGTGAAGTTACGGTAAGAGTAAAAGAAGGCATTTTGGCTGGTTCTTTCCAGAACGGAGAAAGAATGGAAAAACTCGATGTTATTTTTGCCAATCGATACTTGAAAGCATATTATCAATATCAAGCCAAAGAAAAACCATCTGAATGCTGGGCATTTGCCTTTGAACAAGCTGAAAAGTTCTGGCCTATTGTATTGCAGCATTTATTGCTCGGAATCAACGCACATATAAATCTCGATTTAGGAATTGCCTCGGCAGAAGTCTCTACAATAGAAGACATCGAAGATTTAAAACATGATTTTGACCACATAAATTTTATTCTTAGCGATTTGGTTGGCGGTGTCGAAAAGTGCTTGATCAAAATTTGGCCAACACTTACGTGGATTCTAAAATTTACGGGCAAAGTAGACAATTTCTTTATAGATTTCAGCATGGAAACGGCGAGAAACGGTGCATGGAAATTTGCCAACGAATTTGTAGCAGTTCCAGAAAACGAAAGAGAAGCCTGTACGCATCTAAGAGACAAAAGGATAACCGAAATCGCCCGATTGGTTTCGAATCCTGGATATTTTGTAAGCGCCATTTTCAAATTCATTCGTTTATTTGAAAGAGGAACTGTTGCCCAAAAAATAATCGATATGCAGATTATGGAAGAGAAAAATATGGAATGTGTTGTGGCGTGATTTTGGAAAAAGAGTTGAGCAGATTAATATGTTTCGCTTTCGCTATTAGTCTCTATTTCAAAAAATTTTCTAAAATTTCTCTCGAAATTTTTTCTTTGATAATTCATTCTTATATTAAAAATAAAACCAAGTAGGATGTTAAGCGAATTTAATATTATCCAAACTACTATAGGTGGATTTTCGATAATAAAAATAATATTAAACAAAGCAAAAACAATAAAAGGGGAGTACCGAATCCAGTAATACCCAAATAGGATAGGGATTATTTCGTATGATATTTCGGTTTGATTTCGGTTTTTAGATTTAATTTTTCCTTTCAAAACGAAAGGAATGGGATGTAATATTGCATTTTTGGTTATTTTAAAATCATTATGATTTATTATGCCATAAAACATTTTATCTTTTTCGCCAATCATATTGAATGCGTGCAACGGACTTCCGCTAATTTTTGGATTGCCTAATTTAGTATTTGTTTTCAGTCTTGTTCTGAATTCTTCAATACCGATTTTTGATATCATTTCTTTTAATTATTAATCATAGGATTCAGATTCTCATCTTTATTTCTCAAATCCAAACCGCCTTCGTAAACCGATTTCAGATTGGTCAAATAAAAATGCCAGCCGTTGGAACAGCCTAATCTAATAAATTGTTTCGAATTATCATCTGTCGGAATGTTATGATGACGAAGTTCTACAATTGTATAGCCATTTGTTTCGCTCAATTTTATATCAACCAGACACGTACCTTCAAACGTAAACTGCAAATAGTCTTTACCGTTGACAGAAGTGATTTTTCCTTTCATAGTATCATCATACAAATACCAAAGCCATTCATAAGCATTGCCTTCCGAAACATTTTGGTCCTTGCTGATTGGTTGCTCATTGGCATCAAAAAAAGATACTTTTTCTAGAAACCATTTTTCCAGTTCGTTTGCAATGGTCCAAGCATTGTAAATGTCATTGAGCGGAGCTTTAACAGCTATTTTTTTGGTGAAAGAAGTCCAGTCGAAGTTTTCCATGATTTGAGTTTTTCTTATTTGAATTTTGTAAAGTTGCGATTCATTTTATCCCATTTATGGTTTGTTTTCCAACAAAGCATATTCCATTTATGTCGTATACCACCCAATTCCCAATTAACATCAAATTTATCATTTTTGTTTTTTAAATAGGGAGGTTTTGTAATTTTACAATGCAGCATTGGCGGATTATTACAAACTGTTTTAAGGAAATCTGAATCAAGATTAGTTTTCAGAAAGTATCTAATGTCGATAATAGTTTGATCCTTTTCAGCTTTATAAACATATAAATTTACATCATAAATTAAATCGTAAAATTCGTTAAGTTCTGCAACAGCCTCTTTAAAAGTTTTAGGTGTTTTATTTTTGTTTAGTTTATTTTTATTTTGGTTTTGAATAAAAAAGTTTTCTCCTTTTACTTCTGAAATATCGGAAAGAATAAACATAAAATTATTCGAAATATCATTCCAACAATACAGATTCACCAACTCAAGTAATTGTGCTGTTAGTTTTTTTATTTCTTCTTCGATATTTTTTTTCATAATTGTAATGACATGCTAAAGCACAGTTCGATTTTCAAAATTATTTCAACAGGCTAAAAGCTCTTTTTTAGAATTCGATAGCTCGGATTTGCAATCCGTGCCCGCAAATATGGCTTTTTAAATTTTTTGTATTGTGTCTTGCTGTTACGAGCACGGATTGCAAATCCGCGATATCGGGTTCCTCCAGCTAGCGCGAGCGTCCCGCTTGCGAACGTACCAATAGGCACGAGCGGGACGCTCGCGCCAGCGGGGGGAAAAGAAAAAATCTGTATAACATTTTATTTTTCTAATTCAGCTTTAAGTTTATTTACTATTTCCTTTTCAAATTCTCTTTTCACCATTATATTTTTAAATAAACCTAATTCCTGATTAACCAATTGCCAGCCTGTTTTTCTGCTTTCGTGTACCGCCACGAGAGCGAAGTCTGTTCCGTCATCAACAGAAGGTCTTGTCCAAGTTTCTATTCTTTTGCCATGTAAATCAAAATAAATGTTGTGCCAATAGTCGGTAGTATCCTGATCTTTTAAATCAAGATTTGTAAGATTCATTTTTTCCAGAACATCAAGAATTTTCTTTTCAGAACATCTAATGTAATAGGTTTCTGCATAAGGATATGTTCCCGCAGCATAAAAATGAAATATAGAAAAAAACGAAATTACCTTATAAGAAATGAAAAGAACTACAACGATAACTGCAATCAGTTTAAATTTGGATTTGGTCATTTAAGTTTTTTTTATCGGAATTTGTATAGCGTTTAGGGCACGGAATGTAAATCCGCGCTAATAGGTGACAGGTTAAATACATCCATGTCTTAATAAATATCTACTTTGAAAGCTAGTTTTTATACGATAAAAGTCAATTTCCATTAATCTGTTAAAAATTGTGTCCGATACATTATTATCATAATTTGAAGTGTCGAAATGCAGGTACAATTTATGTTTATTATTAAATGAATCACGGAGTTTAACTATCTTATCTCTTTCTTTAAATTTTAATTTCTCAAAAGATTTTTCATATTCGAGTAAAACTCTTTTTCTTTCTTTTAAGATGTTTTTCAGTGTTTTCTCCTTTTCTAATTGAAAGTTTATTGCTTGATCGATAGCTAATGAATTTGTTTTTAATTCATCACGATAGTGTATAAGTTGGTTATACATTAGTTTTTGATTTTCATTATTTTCTTTGCAGGATGAAAATATTATGATAAACAGAACAATAATTATTTTTTTCAATTGAAAAGTATTTAATTAAAAATTTCTAAACTCTTTTTAAAAGATTAAAAACAAATATAAGATAATTCGTGTTGATTTTTAATTCCAGTTGTTTACACCTGATTGTTTACAATCACTTAAAAATAATTCGTTCTTTCTAATTTCGTTTTAAAATAAAAACTAAAAACCATGGAAACACAAAATAAAGAAAGAGCCGAAGAATTGTTAGAATTAATAAATAAAGGAAGCTACTTCAGCAAACTAAAACCTGTGCCAAAAGAAATTAACTCGTATACAATACCGCTAAAAGTATCTTCTTATAACGAATTAAATCTAATGGTTTCAGATTTGCTAAAAGCAAGTATTATTTTGCTTAATCCAGATGCAAACGGTTTGTCGAGTTTTACAAAAGACAATAATGTCAATGTAATGACTTTGCTTGAAATTGCCTTGCAGTTATTGCCAGAAGATGAAATGGAGTTGTTGGATGATTTGTGTAAGGTTTAGGTAAAAAAAAAGCTATATTATATTTTGTAGCTTTTGTTTCTTGATTATTTGTATTGTGTCTTGCTGTTGCGGGCACGGATTGCAAATCCGCGCGATCGGGATTTTTGTTTTTGTATAAAACAGGCTACCCGATAGCACGGATTTCAAATTCGCGCTACCGAGTTACATTTCTAATCCTTTTGTTTTTGATAAAATATTTTCTATTTCCGTTTTAAAAATATTTTTCATTTCACCATTTTGAATTGCAATCATAGCGTCTTTATTCCAAGAATTATATTTAGGAAAATCATTCCATACCCAAAAGTTATTTTTTCCGTTAAATTTTCCTTTTAATATTTCGAATGTCTCATCTTTTCTAATATCTCGATTTAGATGTGTCAATCCAATAATTGAATTTCTCAATCCACGGGCTTCAAATTCAAATGCAATTTTAAAAAATTTCCAATCAGGATGTGTAAATTGAAATCCAGCCCAAGATCTATTAACTCTGTCGTATTCCTCAGATTCATTAACTAGATTAAGTTCTTTGCATAAGTTATTTAGCTGTGGTAATAGAGTTTTATTAATCAAATGATTTTTGATGTCATTTAATCTTTCTCCAATTGTAAAAGTCGCTTCAATATTGTCGTTTTGACTTAAAAGTTCAATGATTTCATTATTCATTTTAGAAAGTGAAGTATTATTTGTTAAATGTTTTAAGTGATTGATGTATTGTATTAAAGTTTCTCTTATGACTGGATTTTTAGCTGAAATTTCTACACATCTTTCTAGCCAGTTTATTATAATATGACTATACGAAATTGTTGTGTAATTAGAGTCTTGCGCACTTTTTTCAGAGGCTTCATCTCCAAATAATGTTAAGTAAAAGAGTTTATAATCTACGAAGTTGTTTTTTGCATATGTTTCGTATCTCTTTAATTGTTCTTTGCCATCATCAGCATAAATTTTATTTTCAATTATAAGACATTGATTACTATTCTTAATCAGAATGTCAATTCTTCCTAGCTCTCCAATTGAAAATTCAGGAATTATTTTTATTTCTTCGAGGGAAAAATGATAATCTTCTGATAATAAATTTTCGCTTTTTAAAACTTTAAGAAATGCTATTAAAAATTTATTACCAAAACTATGAGATGAATTGTTACTTAAAAGTTCAGTTAAAATTGCTGAATGTGTTACTTCGTAATGATTAACTCCACAAATTCTAAAAATATTAAATCTCTCTTCTGATGACAAGTCAGAAATCTCCTTTTGATATTTATTTATGATTTTTATTTTATCTAATAGTTGCAGCATTTTTTGTATTTATGAAATCATGTATGTTAAAGATTGTATTTGCGAGGCTCCTGTTTATAAGATTTGGAGAATAATTTACTTTGAAGATCCTGGTTGTTCTATTTTGAAAAATTGTAATCTTTCTTCTGAGTCTAAATCTTGATAATCTAAAAAGGAATGTCTTAAAACCAGTTTTTATTTTCCATCAATATCTCGAAAAGAATTAAGTTGTTTTCTCCATAAATTTGATATTTGTCAAATTTTAGAAGGACTGCCCACTTTTCTTTAGACATCCTTTTCTCAAGACTCCATACTCCATCAATTGATTGACAATCCGCATATTGTTCTTTAGTTACTTTATTGATAACGTTGGGGAAATTTTGGACTTCAAAATTTCCATCTTCATGTAATGTTAATCTAACATCATCGCACTTGTAACCATGATGCATCATTGCGGTATAGCTTGCTAAATCAAACTTCCATTCTCCAATAAGCTCTTTAAGTTCCGGTTTTTTAGTTAAATCCTGTGGTGTGTTGCTGTTAAATAGATTACAGCTGCTAAAAATTAAAAAAAATAAAAGGAAAAATGGATTCTTCATAGAAAAAAAATAAATCATTTAGGATTACAAAGAAAATATAAATTTTACTGTTTTGTAAGTGTTTTCAAAACTAAGAACATAAAATCTAAATACATTACGGAAAACCGTAAACATCATTATGAAAACCGAAGCCCTAGCCCTGATAGTAGCGGCATCCTTTTTAGGCAAACGAAAAGGAACTTATTAAACCGTAGAGATTCTGCCTAAAAAGATAGTAGTCCCGATAGCTATCGGGACAGGAAACAACTCCTAAAAATCATTACAATCCCAACAAATATTCAACTCAAATTTCCCAAAAAATGAACACTAGAATTTTCGATAAAAATTTTGTAATTTTGCCGTCCAATAAAAGGAATTAGAAAATGTTAGATAGACTTCAATATGTAAAGCAGCGTTTCGATGAGATTTCGGATTTGATTATTCAGCCGGATGTTATTTCTGATCAAAAACGTTATAAGCAGCTTAACCAAGAATATAAAGGGATAAAAGCGCTTGTTGAAAAGAGAGAAGAGTACATCATAGTTTTAGCAAACATCGACGAAGCAAACGAAATTATTGCTGACGGAAGTGATGCTGAAATGGTGGAAATGGCCAAAATGCAATTGGATGAAGCAAAAGAACGTCTGCCAGAATTGGAGGAGGAAATCAAATTTATGCTTATTCCTAAAGATCCTGAAGATGCGAAAAACGTAATGGTGGAGATCCGCGCCGGAACGGGTGGGGACGAAGCGAGTATTTTTGCAGGTGACTTGTTTAGAATGTACACGAAATATTGCGAATCTATGGGATGGAGATCATCTGTTGTAGATATGAACGAGGGTACTTCTGGAGGTTTCAAAGAGATTATCTTTGAAGTTACAGGAGAAGATGTATACGGAACTTTGAAGTTTGAAGCGGGTGTTCACCGTGTACAGCGTGTTCCGCAGACAGAAACTCAAGGACGTGTGCATACATCGGCTGCAACGGTTATGGTTTTGCCAGAAGCTGAGGAGTTTGATGTTCAGGTAGATATGAATGATGTTCGTGTAGATTTCTTCTGTTCGTCTGGACCTGGAGGTCAGTCGGTAAATACTACGAAATCGGCTGTACGTTTAACGCACATTCCAACAGGTTTGGTGGCGCAATGTCAGGATGAGAAATCGCAACACAAGAATAAAGATAAAGCTTTGATGGTATTACGTTCTCGTTTGTACGAAATGGAATTGGCTAAAAAGCAGGAAGAAGATGCTAAAAAACGTAGTTCTCAGGTAAGTTCTGGAGACCGTTCGGCAAAAATCCGTACGTACAACTATGCGCAAGGTCGTGTAACCGATCACCGTATTGGTTTAACGCTTTATGATTTAGGAAATATCATGAACGGTGATATTCAGAAAATCGTTTCTGAGCTTCAGTTGGTTAATAACATGGAGAAATTGAAGGAAGCTTCAGAAGTTTACTAACGAAACTTCTTAGATGCTGAGATTCTTAGATGCTGAGATACTAAGATACTAAGTTTCTAAGCCTTACTTTAACACATAAAAAAACAGCATCACAAAGTGATGCTGTTTTTTTATGATTTTGAGTTTCAATAATAAAATAAGATTCGAAGAATCTAAAACTTAGAAACTTAGTGTCTTAGCATCTTAGAAGCTAAAAAAAACTATACTCCTAAAAATACTCTCGTATATTCAAAACATTTATATAGATTCGAGTAAACGTATACACCATTTTTTATTACTATTTCGCTAAGCTTTTCCATAATAATTAAATTAAGTTAACAATTACTCTCTTGATGGTTCATATTGAGAATCTTCTTCTTCATCTTCAGAAGATTCATGATGAGGTTTCGAAACCAGATTGGTGACAATGAGCTGAACGAGAGAGCCCAAAACGCCTTTGAACATCGAATCGCCTTTTCCGACAATAAATCTTTTGGCTAGATAACCAATTCCGATACTGATTGCCGATTGCGCGATATGGCTTTTAAAACCAACCGTTTCGTTGATTTCTTCAACCGTATTTCTAATCAGATTTATCGGCTTTAAATTGTCTTTAATTTCGTCGATATGGTCTTTTATAGCGCACCATTCTTTATCCTGGCGAACTTCTAATTCCTCAATTTTTCGATTTAATTGATCAATATTGTAAATGGCTTCCATAGTCTTTTATGTTTATTAATAAATTAAATCAGTTTTTTGTTTCTTTTAGAATGCTGGAGATAATTGTATTTCCAATTGGGGTTTTTATCAATTTATGGTGTGATTTTACCACCACAATCACTAAAATAAGATAGAATAGTGCCATGATAAAAAAGCCGTAGTAATACTCTCCAAGTTCTTTACCAATCCATAAACTAATCCCGATGTTTAGGAACAATGTAAAAAATGCAACAACAATACCAATCGCTATCTTTGAAGCCAATGATGAAGCACCATCAGCAACAGAACACACTGTTTTTAGTTTTAATAATTCTAAACTTGTTTTAGCATAGTTTTCTGCTTTTTCATAAAGATTTAAATTCTCGTTTGTTGTTGCATTTGGTTCCATGATATAAGGTTTTATGGTTTGAAAATTTCACTAATCAATAGATTGCTATTAATAGTTTGATTTTACTGTTTTAGCATCGTCTTTCAACGTGTTGTAATCTTCTTTAACTTGGTTAAGTTTAGATTTTCCTTCTTCGATAATTTCTTTACCGTTTGAAGTGATTGTGTTTACGATGCCATCAAATTTTGATTTCAAGTTATCACCATAATCTCTTGATTTATCTTTGATTTTTTTTCTTGTGTTTGATCCTTTGTCTGGTGCAAATAAAACACCTATGAATGCTCCCGCCGCTGCGGCTCCTAAAATTCCTAAAATTGTGCTACTAGTTTTCATAATATTTAATTTAATGGATTAATATTTAATAATTTGTTGATTTAATAGTTGTGATTTTAAACTTCGCGACCTTTAATTAAGCGAAGCAATACGGCAATAATGGCAATTACGAGCAAAATATGGATAATGCTTCCGAAACTGTAAACAAAGAACCCAAGAGCCCAAAGTATTACCAGAATCACTGCGATGGTATATAATAAGTTTGACATGGTTTTTTATTTTAGCGGTTAATAATCAATTTCTTGTTTAGTTTAACTTATAAGAAAGGTATAAGGTCAAGTTGCTGTTTTTTGCATCTGGCACTGTGTAAGTTGTCCCAGCAATAGTTCTTTCTTTACCAACAGTTGTTAAACCATAATTGTAACGTAATCCGACACTAATTGGGCTAAAATCTACTCCAATACCTGCAGAAATACCGGCATCAAATCTTGCTAGATCATCTGCATCAATTTCTTCATCAAAATCGAAAGTTCCATCTCCAGTTACCTTAGAGCTTACTAAATACGATGCGTAACCACCCGCGTGAATATTAAAATTTTTGGTTACGTTTACTCTCACTAAAAGTGGAAGTTCGATATAGTTTAGTTTAAATTTTGTGTTTCCGCTTGCAAAAGCATTGCTATATTCTAATTCCGCTCCTTTTGTGGTAAACAAAAGCTCTGGCTGGATGGCAACAAAATCTGAGATAGGAAGTGTAGCGTAAACCCCAGCATTAAATCCGTATAAAATATTGTTGTCATCTACATCATCTCCGCTACCATATAGGTTGGACATGTTGAATCCTCCTTTTACACCGAACTCGGTATTTACATTATTGTCCTGAGCGTGTAGCATTCCGAATGATGCTGTTAAAAAAAGTGTTAAGGCGCATAAAAATTTGGCTTGTAATTTCATAGTTAAAAATTTAGTTAATAGATAATTAATTAGGCATTTATTCATTTTGTTTTTTTATTCGTTCAGTCTCTCGTAAGAGTCTGTATTGTTGTGGCAAAAAGCGAAGTACCAGTTCTAGAATTTCTTTATCGTTGGTTTCTCTAGAAATTGTCTCGAGTAACTCAATCTGGTCACAAATTGCTTCTGTCATTGCATCTAAATAGATATTGTTAAAGTCATTGCTGCTCGCATCAATAAGGTTGTACAGGTCTCGTTTGTTCGTGGCATTTATTTCAGTAATGACAATGAGCTTTGATGTCGCCATTTTGGTAATTTCCTCCAATAATTGATTTTCTTGAACTTCAATTCTTTTGCTTAATTCCTGAACAATAACATCTGAACTTTTTTTCTGTGCAATTTGACTTTTAGAAATAATTGATTTGCTAATATTCGCCGTCGAAATAAAAAAGAAGACTTCTGTTTCTTCTCTGTCATTTTTTGCAAAAGCTTGATTTTTAAAATTGTTTTCAATCGGATTAATTTTTCTGCAAGACGTCGCGCATAGTACTAATACGAATAAGAAAAAGACTCTAAAATATGCAGCCTTTAAAGAGGGAATTGCTTTCATTATTACTTCCTAAAGTATTACATTACAAAGATGCTAACGAATGAAAGATTTTACTTTACAGCATAAAAAAGAAACGTTATATAATTCCCATAGTGGATTTATATAACGTTTTTTATGTGTTTTTTTAATGAGGTTTAATCGGGTAGAAACACTGTAAACACTGAGCCTTTTCCTAAAATACTATCGGCTGTGATATAGCCTTTATGGTTTTCGACAATCTTCTTGCAGATCGCCAATCCGATTCCGGTTCCTGGATAATCTGTTTTGGAATGAAGACGCTGAAAAAGAATAAAAATAGTTTCTTTAAACTGCGGATCGAATCCCATTCCGTTGTCTGTAAAAGTAATTTTGTGATACTTCTTTATAGACTGTTCTAATATTTCTGGATAATCGGCAGAATTTACTTTTTCGCTCGAAATAGAAATTTCAGGATTTACATCGGGCTGACTGTATTTTAATGAATTTCCAATTAAATTAATGAACAGCTGTTCGATCTGATACGGAATAACAGAAAGCTTCGGAAGTTTGCCAATACGCTGAATCGTAGCTTTCTTTTCTTCAATTACTTCACCCAACTCAGATTCGGCATTATCCAAAAGTTCATTCAGATTCATTTTGATGAATTCCTTTTTGGTCGTATTGGTTCTTGAAAATAAAAGAAGATCGTCTATTAAAACACGCATTCTTTTTGCCGAACTTTCTATTTTGGTAATGTAATTTTTACCGCTTTCAGACATAACTTCTTTGTCTGCACTCGAAACTCTCGAAATGAAAGTTTGTATTTTTCTAAGAGGTTCCTGTAAATCGTGGCTTGCCACATGGTTGAAAGAAGCTAGTTCTTTGTTGCTTTTTTCCAGTTCTTTATTTCGTTCCTGAAGTTCGATATTTAGAAGGTGCTCATCTGTAATATCAAAATTGATTCCCAGCAAAATTTTACTGCCTTGCTGATCGGTCACCAATTTCCCCGTTGTTTTAAAATAACGAACTTCAAAATCTGGACGCACAATTTTATAATATACAAACGGAAGATGTTTCTTTTCTACAATTTCGTCTATTGCCTTGGCAACAGATTCTTTGTCGTCTGGGTGAACATATTTGATAAGTGTTGCTTTGTTAGGCGCAAAAGATTTTGGCTCAAGACCTAATAATCGGAATTGGTTGTCTGAAAAATCAATTTTATCAGAATCCAAATCCCATTGCCAAGTGCTGAATTTACCGATGTTTTCAGATTCAGAAATTAAACCGCTAGAAATAAGAAGTTTTTTATTGAATACTTTCAAACGTTCAAAATCGCGGCTAATTTGTCGGTAAGCCAATAAAATAAAACTCAAAGCCACCAAGAATAATGAAATCGAAAACAGCGGACTCAAAGAGATTTCGGAGTCGTAAATTTTAAGTCGTTTCTTTAAGAAATCTTTCTCGATATCGTTCATTTCGTCAACCTTAAAACGGATATTTTCCATTAAGATTCGTCCGCCAAACATATGATTGTCCAGTTTTCTTTTATCGTATGTTTTAGGGTCGCTGTATTTTAAACAGTTTTCAAAAGAAATAAAACGTTGGGTAATGAGCTTGAAGAGTTTCTGAAGGTTTTCCTGCTGCTTAGGATTATCAGCAGTTAGTTTTTTTAAGGTAATAAATGAAGTATTTACCTTGTCGCGAGAATAAATATAGGGAGTTAAAAAGCGGGCATTGCGGGTAATGATGTACCCGCGCTGACCCGTTTCTGCATCTTTAATAGCCGACATTAATCGTTCGAGCTGTATGTTGATTTCGTAAGCATGCATAACCAGTTTGCTCGATTCGTTCAAGTCCTGATTATGTTTGTAAGCAATTGAAGAAAGAAATAACAGAATGAAAACTGCGATTACAAAAATAACTCTCAAAGAGTTTGAAGAATTAAAATTTGGTATCCACTTCATTGTTGGTATGCTTTTATTTTAGTCGCAACAAGAAATTATCACGGTTTAAACCAGAAGTATGATAATGCCAGTTTACAGTCACAACCTCATTAATTATTTTTTTGAGCGTATTGAAATCGCTTGGCTTTTTGATGTAAATATTGGCTCCTTGAATAAAGGTATCTTCGATATCTTCTTCAGAGGAAGACGTGGAGTAAATGGCAATAATTATATCTTTTAAATGATCCGTTTTTTTGATTTCAATTAAACACTCTTTACCTGTTTTCTTAGGCATGTTTAAATCTAGAAACAAAATATCTGGAAGTTTATTGTCTGGGTTCATTAAATGATCCATAAGTTGCATACCGTCATGAACAAAACTTACATTTGTTTGTATCTTTATTTCTTCAAATGCATCTTTAAAGAAAAGACGGTCATCTTCATCATCATCGGCCAATAAAATGTGTAATGCGTTTTTTTGCATTTTTAATGTGGTATTTGGGTTTTATTTTAAATTTTCTCTTCGTTTCTTAATAATTCTCTGAAAAGCAGACGGAGTAATTCCGGTTGTGTTTTTAAACTGCGTACTCAAATGCGCCACACTCGAGTAGTTGAGTAAAAAAGCAATTTCGGTTAAACTCATTTCGTTGATAATAATCAATTGTTTTGCTCTTTCGATTTTCTGTAAAATGATAAAGTTTTCTATAGAAGAATACGTTACTTCTGAGAAAACATTCGATAAATATCCGTAACTGTGATTTAGTTTTTCTGCCAAAAATACAGAACTTTTGTAATTATTGTTATCATCCATAAATACAAGTTCAATAATAGCATCTTTTATTTTTTGTACTAATACACTTTTTTGATTTTCAACTACTTCAAAACCGCATGGAGCCAATTTAGCTTTTAAATTCTCCAATGCTTCGGCATCCAGATTGTCTTCAATCTCAATTTCGCCAAAACCTAGAGTAGTAAAATTTACATTGTTTTGTTCCAGATTTTGTTTTAAATAAAGAGAGCAAATGGTATTAATGTCGAACTTTATAAATAGTTTCATTTTATAGAAATTTGGTTAAAGATACTTATTTTATTTGGTGTTTTTGCTTTTAAATGATATAGAATTACAAGTAAATGTGATTTTAAAATAAAATTTTCAAAAAAATACCGTCTAATATTTTGTACTAGACGGTATTTCCCTGATTGAGTTGCAAGGATTTACAATTCTGACAGGATTTGATGAAATTCTTCTTTTGTTTTTCCCAGTTTCTGCTGAAGTCTTCCATACATTTCGTCTTCTTTTCCTTCAGCAAACATCAAATCGTCATCTGTTAACTCAGCATATTTTTGCTTTAGTTTTCCTTTCAACTCGTTCCAGTTTCCTTTTATCTCGGTCGTATTCATGATGTCTTTTTTTAGTTTTTTTGTTGTATTGTAAAATTGCAAATTTTCAATTAGCTTCTTGTTACATTTATTTTTCTGACTGTTGCATAATTTTCACTTCAATCCGAAATTAAAGTATAAATTTACAGTTGAAATAAACCAGTAACGATTATACTTGGTATCTTCTAAGAATCCAAGCCATTTTTTCGTGTTCTTGCAGCAATCCTGTTACAAAATCGGCAGAACCGGCATCGTTAGTTTCGTTTTCAAAAATCGGAATGTAGCTTCGAAATTCTGTTACCAGCTGTTCGTGGTTTTCTAAAAGTTCAGAAAGCATTTTTTTTTGAGAAGCATATTCTTTTGGAGATTCTTTAAGAGTAGAATTGTCTATAAACTCCTTCATTGTCCCGATTGTTTTTTCTCCCAATTGATTAATGCGTTCTGCAACTTCATCAATTTGGGCTTCAAGGATGCGATATTGCTCTTCAAACAATTTATGCAGTTCCATAAAACTATTTCCAGAAATGTTCCAGTGAAATTTTCTTGTTTTTACATACAAAGTCATTTCGTTCGATAAAATTGTGGCTAAGATAGAAGCGCTTTTTTTTAAGTTTTTCGGTGTGATTCCGATATTTGGGCTCATAATTGTCTTTTAAATGGTTTATTTCAAAGTTACTTTTGGTTACAATTTTTTTATTACACAATTTTCTATTGATTTTATAGAATTTAATGTTGGCATAAATAAATATTCTCACATGAAGCCCGAAGGGCGCAAGGGGCTTCGACTCCACTCAGCCTGACAACAACAACTAACCACCAACAATTAGCAATTACCACCAACCACCAACCACCAACAATTAACCACCAACCATTAACTCATTAACCATTATAATTTGTAATTTTGCCGCACAAGAAAAAAAGAATATGACAACACAACAACTACACGAACAAATTCTTCAAAAAAAATCATTTTTATGCGTTGGTTTAGATCCTGATCTGACTAAGATTCCGCAACATTTATTAGAAACCGAAGATCCTATTTTCGAATTTAATAAAGCTATTATTGATGCCACTCATGATCTGACTGTTGGATACAAACCAAACACCGCTTTTTTTGAGGCATACGGAATAAAAGGGTGGATGTCTCTGCAAAAAACAATTAATTATATCAACGAAAATTATCCTGATATTTTTACGATTGCAGATGCAAAGCGAGGTGATATCGGGAATACATCAAGCATGTATGCCAAAGCTTTTTTTGAAGACCTTAATTTTGATAGTGTAACCGTTGCTCCTTACATGGGAAAGGACTCTGTGGAGCCTTTTCTAGCTTTCGAAAATAAACACACCATCATGCTAGCTTTGACTTCTAATGAAGGAGCTTTCGATTTTCAGACTTTAAATACAAACGGAAAGGAATTGTACAAACAAGTTCTAGAAACTTCTAAAACTTGGAAAAACAGCGAAAACCTAATGTATGTTGTTGGTGCAACCAAAGCAGAATACTTTACAGAAATCAGAAAAATTGTTCCTGATAGTTTCTTATTAGTTCCAGGAATCGGTGCTCAAGGCGGAAGCTTATCTGAAGTTTGCAAATATGGAATGAATGATAAGGTAGGTCTTTTGGTAAATTCTGCAAGAGCTATTATTTACGCTTCAAAAGGAACCGATTTTGCTGAAAAAGCAAGAGAAGAAGCTTTAAAAGTGCAGCAGGAAATGGCTGAGATTATTGGTTTGAAGTTTCAGGTTTAAAGTTTGCTTTGAACATAATTTAACCGCAAAG
>Ga0099824_1005938_pt1 | contig 16980 bp, 16 predicted proteins | sample SiratrowhiteBW_FD_76837 | JGI IMG/M metagenome (GOLD analysis project Ga0099824, IMG submission 76837) | Root nodule microbial communities of legume samples collected from California, USA - Siratro white BW | ecosystem: Host-associated > Plants > Roots > Nodule | place: USA: California... | reverse complement strand
TATATATATATATATATATATATATTTGGAAAGAAAGACTATGAAAATAATTTATAGTAAATAAATCAACATAATAGACTTAAAGTAATATTGCATGAGTAATTATATTTGTACATTTTTTTTTTCATTTTACCTTTTATTTCTCTTTTCTTTGCTTATTACATATATTTTTTTCACGGTAAGAGTGTAATCTTTGAGTAAGCCGTGTTATGACTTTACTTAAAAGAACTTATGTATCACCAATAAAACTAAAATTGTGATATAAGAATACCACTTTTATTTAAAACTCATAACAAAAGTTGTAAAACAAGTACAAAATTTTATTTTAAACATGTAAAGTTAATACAACTAAAATTTTTGTACGTGACATTAGTTGTATTATTTTACATTGAAGTTATATATCGATAACAATCTATTCATTACAGCAAATAAAAAGAATTGGTCATATCCAGAGGAAACTGCACCATTCGGTAAAAAAACCTATATTTTTTCTCTCTACTTTTTTTTTTTCAAAATACATGTTTTTTTTTTTCAAAATACATGTGGAGTGAAAGTTTATACATATTTTTCTATATTATATATATATATATATGGAAAGAAAGACTATGCAAAACAATATGCAAATTGTAGTCAAATCGTACGGATGAAATTGTAATTAAAGAGATGCGGAAATAAATGAATTGTATGATATCATTAATCGGTGTCTGAATTTTGTTGTTATATTAGACAACGAAATAATGGACCACAAATTTGTAAACCAAAAGAGACAATGCACAAAAGCTAAGTCATTCAAAAGTCTTAAGCCTGCATACATATTGAATTAATTACAAGGACGACAAGCACACATAATATCAGTTTAAGAAAGAAACATTGACAATGAAACAAGAAAATGGAGAAACCACTCAACATATAATATCACCTCTTAGTAATTACAAAAATAAGTCTCATGGACTGCACAGTCCTCATATACATAAAAAAAGATAGAAAAAATAACTCCATATAAAATTATATGAAAAAAATTAAAAGTAAAAAAATTAGATGACCAAGAATTCACATTAAAGAATTATGTGTCATTACTTTAATACTTATAGTAACGTCTATATATATATATATATATATATATATATATATTATAAACATACCTGTATACAATATTATGAAATTTTAACTTTTCAAAATACATACATACAAAGTCTTAAAATTTTATAAAAATTACAAATTATGTTTTTATTTTCGGTCTAAGAACGATTTCCTCCACATGTGATTATAATAACACAAAAACTACTATCAAATAATCTCTCTCTCTCTCTCACACACACACACACATATATATATATATATATTTTTTTTTTGTTTGAATAAACTGGATCTGTAGAGATAAACACGTTGTATATTGTCATACAATTATGATGTATTTTTTTTACTAACAAATCCCAATGATTATCGTACATGTAATAACTTTCTTACGTTACAAAAACATAAGAATTATAAATTTGTACTTAGAATAATGTATGAATGATCTGGGTTATAGTTAGTTAATGAATACATGAACATTAAAAAAATTATAAACATTTTTGTTTTATTGTTTATCATCTGTATATGAAGCTTATCAGTAGATATATTTTTTAGAGTTAAGAATTTTTTTTATATGAACCACATATAGTGAGAAGGAGCTAATACCTTATAAATCTGATTTTTTTCAGTTTATAAGCTAATAAAATAAATAAATCAATTAGGATTTAGAATAAAAAACCTGGGAAGAGAGAAAAAGAAAAATAAGTTTTTTGTTCAAAATAAAATAAAAATTCTTATGTTTTATTGATTAGAGATTAATTGTGTTTTTAGGACATAAATTTTGGGATAATTTCAGTTATGGTCAGTCAATTTTAAAAAAAAAAAAAATGTCTCATAAAATTAAGATTTCAGTTTTTAAACACTAAATTTGAGATATTAAAATTAGAATTTTAGGATTTCTGACCTAAGATTAAGAGTTTAAGATTTAAAATTATTTTTAATTTCTGTACGGACTAAAAATTTCTTTTTAGTTTTGAAGGACCAATTTTTTTTTTTTTAAATTTAGAAACTGAAACAAAAATTATTCCAAATTTTAAAGAAAAAGAAAACATAATTAAACTAGTAAAAAAAATAATCTTCTTTTGCTTCAGCCATTTAGAATAGGCATGGTTTTTAATTGTTCCTGATTGACTTTTGCAAATTTTTTTATGCTACAAAAACTAGTTGCATACTTAAGTTTTGTACACATTTCTCGTACCTTTAATTCTGACATTTCACTCTATTCTCTTCTGTTATATCAATAAAAATGTTACAATAAATTAAATTCAAATTTAATTTTAAATAAAATGCAGTTAATTTAGTTGGAATGTCTTATTTGTACATGCACCGTTTTACTCGTAAAGACGGGGAGAAAAAAAACCCTTGAAAATAGTAGAAGGCATAACTGATAATGAAAGTATATTTGATCTTGTCCGTACACTATTAGTAAAACGTAATTAAAAATTGTAAAATGATTTGATCCACTTACATGGCATCATAAGTATTCTCGATACAACTATGTTTACTTGGTACGAGAAGTAATAAAAGTCTGATATTATCTTAAAAAAAAAAGATTTTAAAACTTCACAAAACTGAGGTTTAAGGAGTATACATATGATTGTAAGGATATGGAGAAAAGGTATAATAGAGCCTCAGCATTATATTATTGAATCATATTATATGGTGAATACATGTAACGAATGGACTACATGCTCCCTAAGAACAAATTCGTAAAAAAGAAGGAAAAAAAAAAAAATATGAACCCCTATTTTCTAACATATAAATAGAAGTGAGGCTGGCATGGATGCTGCCGGGGTTTCATCTAGTCTTCTGCTATGTAGAATTCCAAGTAATTCAACGCATTTCATTTGGAACTCCATAACCATCACGATGAGCTTTCTGCCATTTCCATGCAATCTTCAAACTCTCTTGAAGATCAGTGTGCTTAGCACTCCAATTCAGTTCACGTTTGATCTTTCTTGGATCACTGTACACCTCAGCATAATCACCAGGACGACGAGGAAGATACTCCACTTTGATGTCCACCCCTGTCGCCTTCTTACAAGCTTCCACAAACTCCTTCACTGAACTACCTAGTAAAACATAAACCCCACATAACAATCTTCAGACAACTACAAAATGTGGTACCAATGAAACGTACAAGGTCATTTGGTTTGGTTTCAGAATATGTTTTCTGCTTTTACATTATTTTGTCTTAAAAAAATGGATTTTCAAAACAATTTTCTTTTTGTTTATTACTCTTTTTACAGTTGCATTTTCTGTTTTCAGTTTATCCTACATAAGTTCAGAAAACAGGAAATAAACTGAGAGCAGAAAACGTTTTCCGAACCAAATGTCCCCTAAAGCATGTTCATGATCCAAGTGTTTAACTTACCCTTTCCAGTGCCAACGTTGTAGATCCCAACTTTAGCAGGTTGTGCCCTTTCCAGAGCTTTCACATGAGCATCAACCAGGTCAGTTACATCAATATAATCTCGTATGCAAGTTCCATCAGCCGTCTTATAGTCTGTTCCTCTTACCTGCAAAGTGGCATCACCCAATGAACACACTGCAAGTACTACGTGAAATGAATTCGATGTTACTACACAAGTTTATGACATAATCATCTAGACCATTTGAGCAAGTTATATATAATAAGTATAAGAAAAGTTGTTCTTGACGCTCAGGATTTCCAAGTACCAGAAAATTAAATGTTTAAGCTTACAAAGCATTTCAATGGACTTGTATGGCTAAATCCCTTTAAGATTTGTACAGGAACTCACAAACCCTCATCCACTAGGTCTTCGGCATTAGATTGGGATGGAATGAAACTTGAATGAATGCATTTGAATCCATTCCATCCAACACCATTTCTTCCCCTCAAATTTGGGGGAAGGGGGTTTTAGTGGGAGGAAGGAAAAAGCTTACTTTTTTCACCAATTCTATGATATCTAAACAATGAAATGAAATCTTTGCTCCATTTAATCCCGTTTCATTCCATTCTATTCCACTTATCATTATATATCCAAACATAGTCTGACTGACTTCTATAAAGAATTCCTTTTCAGCCTTACAAGAAAAAGATGAAAATTTCAGTATCAGCATACCTTTATACCAGGTATAATACCACGAGCAGCATCAAAGCAGGCCCCTGATATTCGACCTTGCTCTCGCAGTTCAGGCCTAGGAGCCTCACCCAATCTTCCATCAGGGTCTGATCCAATCACGTTGAAGTATCTGGTGGTTTCCCAAAGAAAACTTGTAAAGAATACCAGCACAGATAATTCTAAAATATCTTTAACTAATCCATAGTTAAACCTTAAACTGTATATGTATCAATACTCCAAACAACATGAGGTGGGAAAAAGCCAACAATCCAAATACAATAATATTTTTGTGTGTTTTCAGCATATAAAGGAACATGTCGGAAGCTCCATAAAACTTTCCCAAAATGTGCACTGACTAAATGGATCAATAACACGATCATGGAATCCCATTTGCAAGGTTTCCATATATTTCAGATACAGTAAGAATCACTTTAAGTTACAACTGTTGCAACAAAGGGCACGTAGAATAAGACATACAAAGCTAGTTAACATGAAGGGAAATATGTAAATCCAAAATACAAACCTCAGGATCATTATTGCCATGTCTGAGTTTTTAGAGAAATCAAGGATGATATCTTCTGCCATCTTTTTGGCCTTCCCATATGGATTTATTGGGACCTATAATAGAAATAGAACATCAATGTTAACACCAAATCTCCTCGAGCAGTAAAGTCAATTCAGGATGTAATGAAAAACATAAAATGTTCTCAATCAACCCCCACAATTCAACTACCCTTGGATTCCCACCTGCTTCGTTTCCTCTGTAATGGGCATCTTTTCAGGTTCCCCGTATGTTGCACATGTACTAGAATATATCAATGTCTTCACATCATGTTTAGCCATAGCCTCCAATACCAACAACGTGTTTGATGTAATATTGTGATAATACCTAGCAAACAAGAAAATTAGACATAAATTAAAATTATTAATAAAGTAAAACTGAAATTGGTCAATCCAACCATAAAATATCATTCTTGTAACAACAAATTGCCCAACTCTCTCAACAAAATCATATCTAATTACAAAGAATAGCAATATCAATAACATATTGCATTCTTAGAGTAGCAATAGCAAATATGGGTGTACTAAAACAAAAAACATCCTCTATCACTATATAGAGTAGCAATAGTCCAACTTATCTATCACTAGTCTGGTATTCATTGCAAACATTATTTCAATACGAACAACCATAGTTTGTCTTTGAAGTTCTTATCCACAATATCGAACAGTAAATAGAAATATTATAATCAATATATTATCAGAAATACACATGTATCTTTCATCACACTTTTGTCTCAATGCGTGAATTTATTGACAAAGGCAAGACCATAATAAAAATCTGTGTGTCAATTCAAATAATGCTTAAAATGTCAACGTGTATCTAAAAGCTAATGCTAGATTTTCGGTACTTAGATATAGATGGTGAAAATTAGAAACTGAGCATAAGTGCTACTTTCACAACTTATTCTGCACAGATTAATATGAATGAACAAAATCCAGAAGTGCTTACTTAAGAGGATCCACAGTGCTTTCTCCCACATATGCAACAGCAGCAAAGTGCATCACAGCATCAAATTTGTTCTCCAAAAATATTTTATTAACCTGATAACCAGTCAAATAAACAATCTTTCAAGGGCCTTCCCCGCAAATGTCAAAATAACAACAAAAAAAAGTGACACCAAAGTATTTCTAGTAACAAACAATGTAAGCATACAGATTTTTGATCTCCCAAGTCAGCATAAATAAATTGAAGCCTTCCAGGCTCAGGAAATAATTCTTGAAGAACCTTTACGGCTCCCAAATTTCCTCGCGAAAGATTGTCCTGCCAGAAAAGAAAATGTTAGATCTGTAGCAATACACTGAGCAGTGCATTTGACTTCAACAGAGAATCAACTTTTATGAATAGACATACTACTATGGTGACACGATGATTATCCCTCAGAAGTCTTAGAGTAGCATGTGAACCAATAAATCCTGCACCTCCTGTTACTAAAACATGAGTGACACCAGGTTCGCGTATGGCAAACTGCAAAGGGAGGAGAAATAAACAAAATAAAATTCACAAAAGTGGTAAGAAAAAAGGTACAGTTGAATTAGATACATAAAGTGGCAAGAACATTGAGCTAGTGAATGAAGAAAATTATAACTAAAAAGTAAACCCCATATAACAACTCTCCATGATTCCTCTTTCCTCTAGTTTCTTTGTATCTTTCTCATCTCCCTAAAAACACTGGTGAACAACAACTAAACAATTTTTAATGCATCTTTCAAATATGCTATGATAAAAAAGCCAAAGAAACTTAAACAGGATTTGTGTATCTGTTGCATTGTGGTCATATGTGTAACTGGATTTATACCCTTATCTCCCAGGTCTTGTAGCTAGGTACAAATGTATTATAACACCAACTACAATAAACAACAAAATCTAATATACAGATACAACAAGCATAACCGATGCACTAGTAACATATGTAGTTGACCAAAATAATAGTGTGTAGCATTTTAATGGTATCAATGGTATAAGGATTACCGGACTAGAGGAATTCAAAGATGGAGATCGCTTGATCATGATAATGCATAGTGTCGTTAACACAGCAGCAAGAAATACTTTCCCAACAAAATTGCCCTTCCTTTTTGGATCTGGATAATCCAAACCTAAAGGACAAAAAAATGGAAACTACATTTTCAAACACCAGTTATATGACAATGACAAGTGGGGCAAAATAATAACAAAACACAAAACAAATTACAGGAGATTGACAATTCATGAACTCACAAACACCTTATGTAGTCAATTATATACCCACCTGGTCTATCCTATTGTCATACAAAAGGTAAAGCTTTCCCATTTTCAAACTGATTAATACTTTTAAGCAACCAAGCTTCATTCGAAGGGAAAAATATAAAAAGTTGGTCATATCATCATTTGTGCTCAAATTTAGAGGACAGAATTATACCTCCCATTGTTGTAGCTCTGGCTGTCCTTGACTGATTTCTGGACCTGCCAAAATTTAGCATTTGCAGAACCCCTTTCGTTTAGTGCGTAGAATGAGATCTTATTCCTTAATATCAATTACCAATCAAGCTCCACTCCCGATATTGAGAGACATACTGCAGTTAAAGTCACACCATTTGAGACATCTTCTCCTCTAGAATGGAGAACAACCCAAAGAAGTAAAAATTGAAAAGCCACCCAACAAAATATAAAACCAAACAAAGGATTGAACCCAAAAACACAGTAAAGTAAAAAAAGGAAGGGGGGAGTGAGGGGGGCAAATTCAGCCAATGAAACACGTATAATTCAAATAACCACAACACTTTTGGGCAAGAAACAGAACCACTGCAATTTAACAGTATATAAACAAAATTGAAACATGGTGAACCAAAGAGAAGACATTCAGAATTCCAAGATCCACAACAAGCAGTACAAGAACAAACCAAAAATAAACCCACGCACAAAGCTGAAATTTCGGTTCTGCATTCGTAGCACTAACAAAATACATGCACGCCAATTTGTTCCTGAAAGCATTAAACGCAAAGGAAACAAGGAAACAGGGGGAACATGAATCACCCAAGAGGGCCACGTTGCTATTTAATAACCAATGGGAAAAAGACTACAAATTTTGAATAAACCTAGAAGACACCACCCCAAACTCACGACAAACGGGAACAAAAACCCATCATTAACGGTTTCAGCAGAGCCACACTTAAAAACAAAAACAACCCAATAAATTAAAATTCAGAATCACAGAAAATTCCCAGAAAACAAAGACGAATTCAAAGCTTTGATATAACAGACAAAACGGAGCATCGGGACCAGACCCATAAGGGCAATCACAATTACCTCGGAGGAAAAGCAATGCAGAAAGAAAGACAGAAGCTTTCAGTCACCCAAAAGATCTTAATGGAAGAAAGAAGATTGAACAGGTAAACAGAAGAGGAGAAAAAATGTGTAGGAGAAGAGAAGGTGGAGAGAAAGATGTAGGAAATGGAAAAGTGAGTTGTTGCAAAGGGTATGAAAGGGGTCCAAAATTGAAGGGTGGTCTTGAGAGCCTTGAAAATATTGATGAAGAGAGAGAGAGTGGCGGAGAGTTCTGTGCTTGCAGTCCATGTTGTCAGAACATTAGAGGGAGAGAGAAAGAGAGAAATGTGACCCTGAATCAAAGGAACAACTATCATAGGACCTATTTTTTTTATTTTTTATTTCTTCAACTGTATTAGTATTTTTGTTGTTACTTCCATCATTTAATAAACATTATTAAGTTTATTAATGATAACAACAAAATCTCCAAACATAATTATATTTTAAGGTTAGCTACTTTTCACTAATCAATTCATAACATTTTTCTGAAATAATTTATATTAAAAATTGATCCCATACATAAAAATATCATTAAAAATATAATGACATAAAAGATAATTGAAAAATAATAACTAAATTTAGTATATGACAATTTTTTATTTACATTAGGGTTAGTACTTTAAACAATAAAACAGCTTTCTGAGTGCCCAATCATGTGCGAACATTTGTTTGGTACTATACGCGAACAACGCCGTACAATGTAACTACAATCTGCATTGCATCATATGGAGCAGGTTTTTCTACTTTGGGACCTACGAGTCTTCTCAATCAAACTCAACCTGTTATAGTAATAATGCATTTAAATTAATTTTCATTTTTATTAAAAGTTATATATACATATTACTTCTATATTTAAAAAAAAATTATAATAGTGATTATGTAAAATATAAGAAGTAATTTATAATATATTGTTTTAAAAAACGTGACTGACTATATATTTATTTAAAAGATTAGTTGATAAAATAATAATTAGTTGGGTTCTAATATAATAAGTTTTTAAAGTATCCCACGTGCAAAACATATTTCGACGTTTTTTTACTCTCTTTTATTCTGGACAATGTAAAAAAACACACATCACACATTGTATATATTAACTTCATCTCCTACCTACCTTTTTTTTTGTCGGTATCTTATGAAGTTTTATTTTATTAATCATCTTCCAATGAAGTATCTTTTACCTACAAATTAATGAAATTTTGTATTATCTCAGGAAGGTTGGTGCTTCATTTTGAATTCTGTGAAACAACTAAACTTTCTAGTTTCACGTGCCGAGTAGAAACTAAATATAGTCATGAATAAACGATATTGAATAATTTTTATTAAATGTATATCATATGTTTTATTAGAAATATTTTGAGAGGAAACATAAGTTTATATGAGTAATTGGTCATGGTTGAAATTTTTGGGATTTTTGTAAATTTATAAATATTATGTGGTGTGTGTGAATTAGTTCATTTTTTCTAATATACAACACCAAAAACTTAACGGAAGAAGTTTGGGAATACGTGTGTTCTTAACTAATATTAGATAACAACCAACCAAGTAACTACTATTGAAACATACATATTCATCATAAAATCTATGTGAAAGAGGATGAAATTATGTTGATGAAGATATTTTTTAATTAATTAATCCAATAATTAAGAAATTAAGAGTATAACCTATGTGAAGTTCTCCTGAATATATTTCTTGTTTTACCATCACTGTTAGGAATTGAAATAACAATATTAACCATTATCCAAGATTCAACAATGTTATAAGTTTAGTCAATTGAACATTTTTATATAGATTTCAAGAGCATAAAAAATTAGTTGTCTTAAAATTTCATGAGTCCTGCACTCAATATAAAGTTTTAACATCATATCAACTTTTTCATCAAATAAATTATACACTCAATCCTACTTTATATTGTTACTTTATTATTTATTTTATTCATTTAATCCTTTTATTATTAAAATGTTAAATAAACTCTTTATTTTTAAAATATCTACCACCTTTCCACATAAGAAGTGTGCATTTGAAAAGCACAAAGAAACCAATTAAGAGAACAACTTGTAGTTAATTAGGAGACAACTCAGTTTGCCCCATATGATGTTTTACTTTTGATTTGAACCTATAATATAAATAGCTAGGAAAGTTGAATGAGTCAGATCAAATTAGGTATCTGGTCACTTTTTTGCTTTTGGTTAGATAATATACAAGATTCCATAATTTTACTTAAACTATGTATATAGCACAATATTTGGTTGTGGTGGCATGTTCAAATTCTACAAATTAGGCACTCCTATAAGCTCAAAAGTGGAGAAACTTATCTGTTACACTCAATTTGTTATCTGTTACACTCAATTTGTTATCATACTGTCATATAAACATCTTAAAAATTTAGGAGGTGTATGAATTAGGATTTAAAAAAGTTTTAAAAGATTTTTTTTTATAATATTCTGTCTTGATTTTTAAATGATCATATGAATAAGTTTAATGATATTAAATTAAAATTATTAATTTTTTTTTGTAAGAAGAAAAGAAGATATGGTGGTATATTCAATTAAGATAGTTTACAATTTCTAAAAAATTTATACAAAAAAATATGTCAATTTTTGGTATTTTTTTAACATAATATAACTAGGTTTCATGCCAACACCCAATTTCATTTAAGAAAAAGAATTGTTTTTAAAAATTTTTAAAAATCAATCATTTAATTTAAATTTTATGGTTTATTCAGATTTGAATTTTATTTCTTAGTTTCATGAAAAATACAAAAATATTCTTTTTTGTTTTATCTATTTTTTTCTTCTTTCTCTTGAAAAAAATATATGCAAAAACATGGTTTAAGTTAAGTTTTTATCTTCTTTATTAAAATAAATAGTTCATGTTTATCATTTTCATTTTATTTTAGAAAATTTTATTTTATTTTTGTTTTTGAAATAACAGGAAAAAAAGAAAGCATGGCCCAACGATTAAAAAAAGTTAAAATTGGAGTTAAGGCCAATCCACAGGCTTTACTCCTCGGAAGTTTTGTTGTTTGCAACCATTACATTCTAATTCTCACTACTTTTTTTGGGCCGGACCATCCTTACACCTCCCCAAATCCTATTTTCACACCCCTCTCCCTCATTACTTCTCTTGTTCCCTCACACATAACTCAATTTTCAGATTGAAATTTAAAAAGAGAGAATTGAATTAACTCAGTTCACTTTCTTTTTTTTACTGAGTTCATACAAAGAGATTACTCTCATCCTCCTTCTCATTCGAAAAGCTCAAAAAATTGAAAGAATTCAACAAGCGCAATTGAGAGAAGAACGAAGATTCATTACAATTTGGTGATTCGTGCTGCTCACGTATGTTTTAACACTGTATTCTCTGTTCCGTTTTCTTTATTTTCTTTGCTTTATTTTCCCATCTGCATCACATTCAATTAAAACTTACAAAATGAAACACAGAAAGATAGAGAGAAAGAGGCAACAAGAATTACAGAGAGAACATAAAGAAAATCAACCATGCTATTCTTTGAAAATTCTCATCCCTTGCAATTCTTCAAATACTTTACCTGCCAAACCCAAAACAAAATCCCAAATTCGAAGAGCAGTTCGAAGATGGTCACCGCTCTTCCCTCCTTCGCGAACCTGCGCCACCGTGCGCAGTTTCTTGCCGCCTCCAAACACCGCCGCCGCAGGTTCTCCGTCGCATGCGAGCCAACGCCGTCGAGCCTCCGCGGGTTGGCGCCCCTCCTTCACCCAGTCTCTTTGCCAAGTTTCACCCTTCCAATTTGCATTTGGAGGGAAATGAGATTCTGAAGAGGCAGAAGCCTCAAGGAGGCTTTCGTTTGGGGGCCCAACGAAATTCCTCTTTGCACTCCTGTCCTTGCTTGTTTTGCACCCCTACCATGGGTCTGGGCAAAAATTAAGAAAATCTGGACCTTCCTCCACTGGCCAATCATTATTTTTACCCCCTTTATTTTTATACACACACCACATTAAAAAAAAAAAAAACTTGGTTTATATATTTGGCTCAATATTCTTATCATTTATTTTGCACTATCATCATACTTTTTTTTATATATATATGCAATAATAATCAATTTTTTGTTTTTATTTTTCCTAATTTTCTCTCAATTTTCTATTTTTTACAATATATATGTATCTGATATTATATTATCCCTCAAACTTCGTATTAAAAATTAACCAATGTAAAATGTTTAAAGTATTATTTAATCCTAATTACCCAAACTTAGATAGCAAGAGCCCAACGATTAGCTGGAGGTTTGATTGAAAGTCTTTGCTTTCTACACCCTCCTAATTTTAAAGACTACAAGGACACCAGTTGAAATCAATAGAGAATGTATAAAAGTATTAAAAATTATTCCGAAAGGAACATTTTGGAATAAATTATAGTTTATTGTAGAAAACACGTTATATAATGATAAGTACCATTACGATATCCCATAATGAGTAATTTAGGATATTTAAATTTTAATTATGAACTACCTAATATAAAATCTTTAGAAATTGTTTTTATTACTATCCAAAATGTACATTTTATATCATTTTTAAGTCATCCATGAAAGGCAGGTTGTAAATGAAGATTCTATTTCAGTTTAGATAAATTTCTAAATAATCACTTAGTGGAAAATAAATTCCGGTAAAATAAATTAAACCTTTTACAAGTTAAAATAAAGATACACTTTCAACATCCAGAGAAAACTTAAAAAAAATTAAGATTCTAATTGATGAGATTTTTTTATTACTTTAATTTTTTTATAATTACTTGCTGAAAAATTTTCCTAACTTGCAAGATGCACTCAAAAGAAAAATCTTTGATGAATTGTTTCCAAGGAAGTGTCCATATATGTCCAAGAAAACATGGCTGATACTACACATTTTTTGTCAGTCTATTCAGTAAAACACGGAAGAAACTACACACTTTAGTCATGCTAATTCAGACAATTTGTTCATGACACGCTTGCTTCAGTCTTCTCATCCTCCAATTGCTTTAACTCCCTGCGCCAATCTTCTAGTTTTGCTAGCTTTTCCAATTGCTCTGGGTTCAGCTCTTGCTCTGCACTTTTCTTCTCCAATGCTTCTGTAAGTCGAATCTGAATATAACAGTCCAAAAATTAGGCTAGGAAAATGGAAAAGCATTATTTGAGATATTTCTTCAGCAAGACCGAGAATAAAAGCACATGCATAATGCTGATGATAAGAAGAACAAAGAAGGTTTCGAATAAAATCTCTTTGATTGTTAATTTAGAATAAGTTTGTAGATTTTAGTTTAAGAATAGGCTTCTTTGGTTGTAAAATAGGTTTTTAAGACAAGGGAGAAGGTCCATATTCAAGGAAATATTCTAGATCCATTCCCTGCAAGGCAAGTATGACACAAGGGAGACACTACATAGAAGCCATGCTCTTAAGGGAATATTATAGATCTCTTCTCAAAGTTGCAAGGCTAGGAACAAAGTACATAGAAAACATGACATGGGAAATAGGCACACAAAGAGGGAAGATTATAGTTCTTCATTTAAATTTCAAAGGGGGTGTCAATTGCACGAATGTTCCAAGCCCTCTGGTTTTGGATGTTCACTCCTTCCACAAAGGAGTCACTCTCTCATTGTATCAAAACTTTGGAATTGAATTAAATTGGAGAAGCTTGTAAACTTTCTTTGAGGTGCATGAATCTCTCTCTATTGAATCTTAGCTTCAGTTTTCTAAATTCAAGTGATGGTTTTTTCTTGTTCTTATCTTAAGAATTTCTCAAGTGAAATGTCTTCTTCTACTCTTTGTCTATCTTTTCCTTTTGTTCTCTGAATTTTATCTTGTTTTGACAATTTCCGCATGTGTTCTTCCATTTATGTTGCCCCCATTTTGAACTAAGTTCATCTTATCAAGATAGATTAATTTTATGGTTCAAATTTACTTGTTTGTGATTATAAATAGATTAAATGTTGAATACATGTGGATTTAATGGATTGATTGACAGGAGTCATTGAATTGGAATATCCTACATCCATACCCATTTTATGTGTATCCATCACAATGTCATCCATTCAAGTTCTCCAGTTGATGGACTAAACAATTTTACATTTAATAATTGAACTAAGTTGCTAAAGAAAAGGAATATCCTATAAAATATTATACTCTATTTTTATTTTCATTTCTCTAATAACATTCTGTTTTATAAAGCCTCCAATTATCCTTCAAGTGTTTGCTCAGAAGAATCTCAGTTTTAAAGTTGATATAGTAATTTGAGTTTCTGGACATTTATCACTAATAAATATACTTATACACATTCATTTTAAAAAGACAAGTCAGCCAAAGTCCAAGTGATTTCTTTCAACTAGACAACAGAGAGCCAAAAATATTAGCCACATGCCCACTGGATTTTGTAATGCTCCAAAAGAACAAACAGATTCTAAAGAATTCATTATTAACAGCATTCACTTTTTTAGCAGTCTACCCAAAACAATATTTTCTGCCAAGTCACCATCAATTACAACATTGAATATCTCCTATATGTAATTATCAAAATTAATCTTAGTGTGCTTAAAAGAATAAAATAAAAGATTCAATTAATAGTTAACAAGTAGATGATAGCAAGGATCCATCCTTGTGGTCAAAACAAACAAAGCTAATTAAAAATAAAATGGGACTAGTGAAACCTTTCCATCACCAATATTGTGTTTGGTAGAAAGAAATGAAAGGGAGGAGAGAGAAAACTCGTTTGATTCAAAAGAGACAAGATAAAATGACTGGGGGAAATCCCTCCTCTTCTTAACCAGTCAGTATTCAGAAAGAAGAGCTACAGGATCTTGAGTAGCATTACTTGAATATCTTCTTTCCTTCATTTTTTAACGGACGTAAGAATATTAATAGAAAGGAAGGATAGATAAGAGATCCTGTAAAGAAAGGAGATGCAAACAGAAAACCCTAGAGACTACCAAATGCAAAAAGCTCTTCTTTTGTCCAATAAGAGAAAGCAAGAAACCTCTCCAATCTTGCAGTCAGTTATAAATTCTCGAGACAGGAGTTAGTAGCAAACACAAATTATACATTTTCCTTCTATACTAGATATGACAACTTATACCAATATGATTCAAGATTGTTAGAGATCTAACATCGACCAGAGATAAGGTCTTTCAATAAAATCTCACCTTACACATCAGTTTTATAAGATTGAATTAGACTTAAAATTCAATTCTTAAAAATGATATCAGAAACTATTCTAATAAATTTTTTAAACCTATCGGATCATCCTTAATATATAATCTCACCTACCCTCGAACGAGTTAGAAGGTCTCGACGTAATGTGTATTAAAAATTTGACATGAACACCTTTCAATTATATAACACCTTTCAATTATGGATAGATGCAAATCTTATAAATTAAGCTTAAAATCCCCTCCTTAACAAATGTAAACCCTTAAATGTATCTCAGTAACTTCTCACAAGTCTACCAAAAACTAAATTTTTCTACAGCAATTTCCCACGATAATGAGTCAGGGGAGAATATTTACCAAGGTAAACACACGAAATTAATATATTTGTTTCAAGAAAGATATATTTAGCCGAGAATCAGAAACACAGGCAGTGTATTTTATTGGAAGCTTTAACTGAGAATGCTGGCAATGTCTGGAAAGACAAAGGGGAATAAAAGCATAAATTGCGCACCTTCTTTTTGAGCGCTCGAATCTTCTTGTCTACATCCTGTGCTTGTTGCGTGGAATCTTCCATAGACAACTCATTTACCTGCGAGCTCAATTCTTCTACAGATTCTCTCTTTCCACCATCTTCACTCGCCCCACCTTCTACATTCTTATCCTTCTCAATCGCAGCCTGAAACAACCGCACAACGATTAATCAATTAAATTAATTAAGCAGCAGAATTAATTTTCCATCACTACCTGGAGCCGCTTCTCCTTCTTTCTCTCGTTCCTCTTCACGGACTTCGTCTTGGGCCGCGCATCGGCGTCGGGGTCGTACCCGGGCGGCCCGGCGGAGCCCATCTCCTTTTTCAACTGCACAGAGAGAGATGAAAAGGAAGGAGTGAGAAACGGCGTCGTTTGGAGAGAGAAAGAGGAAAAGAAGGGGTCTCACGAGAGCGGGCTTGGGCTGGTAAATGGCGACTTCGTCTTGAGGGGTGTAGCCGGCGCGGATGCGAATGGGCTTTCTGAGGGTTCCGTCGGGCCGTCTTGTGGGGCCCACAAGCCTCTCGCCTTCCTTGAGCGTTTTGGTTAGCTCCGCTATTTGGTTCTTCCTTTCTTCGTCGCTCATCTCGTTGTTCTTCCAACTAGGCGGGGACAGAGGTAGAAGAAGCACGTTGTTGCTTAGCTGTGATTCTGTGACTCACTTAGGCAGTTAAAGACCAAACTAGAAAGACATATTCACAAACAAACACAGCTTCTCTTGACCCCTTTTTGCTAAAAAAGACACCTTCTTATGTATTAATAATCCTCTCATTCACACCCTTACCCCTAAATTCGGCAAATTTCCCATTCTGATCAATTTTGTTTGGAAATTTTCAGAATGGTAATTTTTTTTTAATTACTACTTTGGGTAGATCGTGTCATGTCACAACGATATTATTACGAAGAAATCGTGTCACAGTAGCACGATTTTGTTTAGCAATCAGTGAAATCATGCCAACATGGCACGAGTTTTAAAATCGTGTTGATGTGTCACGATTTCAGTGTATTTTTTCTGAACTAAAATCGTGTTGAGGTGACACGATTTCAGTTAAGAAAAAATACACTGAAATCGTGCCACATTAACACGATTTCAGTTCAACTAAATCACACTAAAATCGTGCCACATCAGCACGATTTCAGTATATTTATAATTTCGCAAAATATTTGTGATTGGTGTACATAATTAATGTAGTGTGAAATTTTTCAAATTGATAACAAATAAATTAAAAGTTAAATGCGTCATTTTTCATTAAATTAAAAGCATAAATAAATTAAAAGTT
>Ga0099824_1005935_pt1 | contig 16994 bp, 9 predicted proteins | sample SiratrowhiteBW_FD_76837 | JGI IMG/M metagenome (GOLD analysis project Ga0099824, IMG submission 76837) | Root nodule microbial communities of legume samples collected from California, USA - Siratro white BW | ecosystem: Host-associated > Plants > Roots > Nodule | place: USA: California... | reverse complement strand
TGAATTGTGTGTGTGTGTATATATATATATATATATATATATATATATATATATATATATATTATTGGCAGATAGCCAGAATTCTTGAGAAAATAATTATGATTGTACTAATGTTTTGATATGATATACTCGACTACCTAATCACTACCCAAATAACTTAATGTTCAAGTTGGGTCATCAAAAGTGGTAAATGAATACATGTTTGATAAAGTGAGAGTAATTCTTGTAGTTTTAGGTCAAGTCATATAACCTATTGTTTGTGGTTGTAATCATAGGCTTATTTTTACTGTTTGTTAGATTTATTAAGATTAATATTTAAGGCTTATAAAGACCTCACTCCTTTCATGTTTTTCTTTCATATGTACTTGGTGTATGGGTAGAAACAGAACCTACATAGTAAAGTTGTCAAGAAAGAATCTTCAAAAGATTTTTTAGATGATTGACTTATGAAGAACCTAGCTCAATTATCATAAAATATATAAAATATATAGATAGTTCTACATTATGATATGGAATTATCATTGTATAAAACTTATATGTCATTTGTAATATATTATGAATATTTAAAAAAGACATAAAATGTCGACATACATTTATATCTATGAAATGATATTATAATTTAAATTCTCTCTAGAAAAATTATATTTTACAAAAATAAAAAATTACTCACAAATTCTATATTTATATAGTAGTCGGGTTGTTACATAGTTGCTTTGTCTGGTTAATTATAGACGCAAAATAGCATGTAATATATCTTCGTCTAATAAACTCGTGTTCAAAAGATACGTAGTCTTCAACATTAGAAAGTATAACTCAAAGACTTATAAATATTTTTATTATGTTTTGCAAATAATGTTATCTCGTTTGATAAACGAGAGGGTCTTACAAGAAACGTAAACATTAAAGATATTTAGGAGTGTGTCAAAACTACTTTGTACCAACAATAGGAAAAACACAAGAAGTAATTGTTGAATTGTGCTTTTAAAAATTTGAAACCATATTCATAAGTATTGTTTGATAAAATATGTGACTGAATAGAAGTTTCATCTTAAGGAGCACAAGCACGGCCGCACAAGAAAAGATAAAGATAGGGATAACTTCATTGCTCGTCCATCTCTTTGATGAGTGGGAAGGGAAATCTAAAATGGGTTGGTTCAGCCCAGAAGACAAATCCTCACCGCACTCGTTATGAGTGTTGCGAATTCTGATAAAAAGAAACATTAGCCATAGTTGTTAGCAATAAACTTAGAAATTATCAGTTTGTTAAGGGTGTTCATTCTGTTTAGCAGAAATCTGGATGGTCAATGATTATTACCTTTAATCATGTGTTTTTAATGCTAATTATAATGTTAATTATAAAACACCAGTTATGGATAGAAAGATGAATTTGAACAGTCTATTATGAGATTATATATTAGACTCCATATTTTATAAAATAAATAAGAGAAGAGATATATCCTTCAAAATAAAAGTCTAGTGTTCTCTCACTTTTCTCTCTCTTCAAATAAGAAAATTAAAATATCATTTGTCCTCTATTAACAAATTGGTATCAAAGTTATGGAGAGTGTGATCAATAATTTGTCATTGCCCTGACTAACAAAGACGACAAATTATGACAATTGGAACATCCAAACGAAAGCTCTTCTTGGATCTTAAGATGCTTGGGAGGTGGTAAAAGAAGGTTTTGAAGAACCAAAAAATACCATAGGATATTCTGTGGCCCAAAACAAAATGTTGAAAGAGACACGATCAAAAGATAAGGGTGCTTTGTACATGTTGTATAAAGTTGTTGATGAGTCCACTTTTTAGAAGATTGTTGGTGCATCAACTTCAAAGGAAGGGTGGGACATCTTGGGAAAAGTGTTCAAGGGTGTTTAACGAGTTAAACAAATGTGTCTTTAAACTCTATAAGGTGAGTAGGATTACAATTGTACAAAATATGGACATTACGCAAAGGATTATTATGCCAAGAAGAAAGTAGAAGAAAATACAAATTTAGTCGAGGAAGATGAAACAAAAGATGAAGGGATCCTCATGATGACCCGTGAAAACATCAATATGGATAGTCATGGTATGGTATGTAGACACTAGTACTACCAATCAAATGTGTGGGCACAAACATATGTTTGTTGATATACAGGTGATAGAAGATGGACATGTGTCTTTCGGATACTCAGCAACAAAGGTTCCAATCAAATAAAGAGAAAAAATAAGTTTTTTCGCAAAAGGATGGAAAATGAGGTACTATGGAGGACTTCTATTATATACCTGACTTGAAAAATAATATTCTTAGTATAGGACAATTATTAGAGCAAGGATGTTCGATTTTCATGAAAGACCGGATATTGCAATATAAGGAAAAAAATGGTCGAGTTTTGCACACATGGAGATGATGAAGAATCGTATGTTCAAACTCAATCTAAAGATTAAGTCCTTTCTTTCAGGCATGAAGGAAAAGTTAAGGACGCAGAAGAAGTTCTTAAAACATCCAAAGCATCAAAACCTAGATGGTAGAGATGGAAGACGCAAAGAATACAACACAGTTTATGGCTCATGTGATGAAATGAATTTCATGTTTACTAATCTAGAGGGGAAGGATGACGAATCTAAACCTATGACCATAAAAGCAGAGCCAATTAAGGAAGTTATTGGTAGGTCTAAACATACAATGGATCTATCTGCACATGATTTGTCTTCAAGCATTCTTATTGCAACATCAAGAAATAAGAGAGAGACAGAAGAGGTCGACGAAATTTTAAGGCAAGCCAAAACTTTAGAAGTCTAATTATAAAATTTTGGGAACCAAAACAAGTCTTATAACTTATTGTTTCCAAGGATAAAGAGTCTCTCTAGTATGAATCACCTGATTTCCAAGAAAGGCATGGAAATTTGAGAGTCTTTATTAAAATCGATAATATTTTAGCTTCATGTGTGGTTTGGTCAAATAATAAGCATCCATTGACTATAAAGAAGAGTACTACAAGTGAAAATCTTGCAAAAAAGAGGATATGAAGTAAAAAAATAATTGCTAATGTTTTCTCAGCTAGTCACTCTATAGATATGCTAGATTCAATTATAGGTAATAGTAGTAAGAGTTCTATAACTTGAAAGAGATTATTGTAATAAAGAATTAAGAAGGTTTGGGTTTAAGGGAAGAATTTGCTAGCATTAAACTCAAATATCATCAGTTGAGTGTGTGTATAGGAATATGAAATGTAACATCCCATATTTTTTATGTAATAGAAACTTTATTGCATAGAAATTATATAATAGACTTGAATATAAAAATCCATATATTCAACATGTATTTCAAAATATACTTCTCCAAATAAGATTTAATAAAAATATCTTTGTAAAATTACAAATAAAATAAAATAAAATAAAGCTTCTCCAACAATTCACTTGGGACTCACACCACCTGTCAAATGCTCTGCTCAAGTGTAATACACGATCATCACAGTTTTAAAAACAAAACAAACAACACATATATATTTTCAAAAAATATATATTTTCATAAATTGGATTTCTATCTCAACAAAACAACAACAATTCAATCTTTCATAATTCATCTCACATCATACATATACTGACTCAAACAAAGACACTAGACTCTCTACTTCCAGAAGATACTCGTGCATTGAGTTAGACTCAAAGGTGTGCACCTGTTATATACCACCCAATTGTTCTGATTGGGCTCATATTTCAAACCTCAAAACAGTCTATTCCGATCGGGCTCATATTTCAAACCTCGGATAGGACCATATGAACCTCCTTCGACTCTTCACTAACTGGTAATCTTCATTTATGTGAATCCAATGTACCAGTAGAGTCAGGATACCTCCTTAGAATCCCCAAACAATGAACATCCTAATAATCTCAACATGGGTATCTCCTTTCTTGAAGATACTATGTCTCGATCACACACCACATCATTCACAAACATTGATACTACATCATACAATATGTAAACATGCATCCAATTCATTAATAAACAAATAATTACAATATTTATAAAAAATAATCAAACTAACTTCGCTTACCTCTATAGAGTAGAGATACTCAAAAACCCTAAAATCACAATCAACTTAACTCTGTTCAAGAATCTGATTGGACACTCTTGATCTACTCAATGCTAGGAATTTAGGGGTGTCCTCTGATTGTTAATTTGATAACATATGAGATCATAAATCTAGAGAGAAGGTAGAAAACTGTAAAGAGAAATTGTTCTAGAGAGATGGTGGTTTTCATAAGAATGAAATCTTCTTAAAAAAAGAGAGAGAGGTTTGGTATTTTTATAAACAGAATATCTTCTTAGAGATAATTGGTGGTTTTTATTAGAATAAAACATAATATCTTATTAGGGAGAGAGTTGATAGCTTTTATAAAAATAAAACAGAGTATCTTCTTAGAAAGATAAAATATCTTCTTAAAGATGGATAATATATTCTTAGAGATGGATAATATATTCTTAGAGAAAAAGTTGTTAGTGGTTGTTATAAAAATAAAAAGTAAATAACTATCTTTTATTTACTTAAACAACTTTTCTGTTAAAAAAAATAAGTATTATTTTATTTATCTCTAAAATTAAATTCTAAGCATAACTATTTTCTAGAGTATTACAGGAAAGGTTAATAAATATTACCTTTAATTTTGTGATTTTAGTGCTGATTATAATATAACTATTATGGGTATAAAAATGAATCTTGAAGAATTTATTCTAAGATATATATTGTATGCCGAATTTTATAAAAAATTAAGAGCATACCTTCATAACAAAAGTCCTTCATATTTTTTTTACTCTCTTTATAGAAAAAGTTAAAATATCTTTTGTTATGCGTTAACAATAGCAACAACAATAAAACAACAATAAGGTCATCAATGCATAATCATGCCGGAGGAGCAACAGACTTGCCATTTGTTTTACGGGGGCAAAAGAACTGTTAGATAAAAAAGACTTACGATTTCTCATTAGTAAAAGCCTGCGTTTTCATACAATTATTTTAAAGGAAAAATGAAGTCCCAACTCATAATTTTATCGATAACTATTAGCATACATTTTATTCTATCAGTGTCAAGGTACGTGCATATTAAGTGCCAAGGATTGACTTCCCCAAACTCTTATACAAGACGACCTTATCAAATTCTTCTCAATTCACAGCCACATAGGTCCAATTGTGTGATGGATATTTGGGTATAGTGTATGAAATTCCTTCTTTTTACGTTGTCCTATATCTTCCACGCAATAATAAAGAAAAGTCAAGCAAAAGACTAATGAACAGTGCATGTGAGTTTGTTTCAAGAAATAACATAAGTTTGTTCCAAGAAACACATAAAGACTAATTACTCCCTCTTTACTTTCAAATATATATATAAAAAAAATAAAAAGCTAGTGAAAGTAAATATAAGCAAATTTCAACATCCTAAACTATATTTATCTTTAAACATAATTCCCAATAAGTATAATTGGGATAATTTAGTAAAAGTTTCTGTCTATTATATGAAAATGAAACTATTAAATAAACTCAATTACTTAGAATTGATATTCATGTAGAATAAAAGTATTTGTGATCCATTCATAAAAACAGTTTTTAAAATTTTGAATCTAGAGAAATAAATTAGTCAAGAAATTTAGTACATCCAGAAGGAGCAGATAAATATACGAGTTTAAAGGATAAAAGAAGAGGTTTCTTTTTGTTTTTTTTTTTTTTAGAAAATTGTTTAACGGATAAGTATCTTCGCTATAAGCGAGCCATGAACATCATTTTAAATGTCACGTGTAATTAGTAGTGTAAAGATATTTAACGAACAAAAGATCTATAAATAGGATATGAGTGTATCATTCTCGAAATTTATGACGCTAATGGGTATCACTAATAAAGTATGTTTTTATGAGTCTCTGTTCATCAATTTCATCTTTATTTTGTTCAAGTTTTTTAAGTCATCTAGTTCTTTTACAGTTACTTGTTTAATTTTGTGCATTATTTTCATCAAGTATTTCTATTCTTTATGAGACTTTTACTTTTTTCTATTTTATATAAAAACATGTCTTTGCTATCAATATTTATATTCCAACTAAAACAATATATTATAAGAAAATAAGCAACTAATTATCAAAAGATGTGTCGACTATGTGACCCACGATAGGCCAAACCCACACTACCACGCAGAAATCCACGCATATGGGAAAAAGAAATTTCAAATAAAAAATAAATTCAATTTGTGTGGGCTAGACCCCCGCAACTCGTAAAAAAATATAAAAAAATAAAAGAGAACAGAGTGGCGTCAAAATATGCGTGGGCTGGACCCATGAATAATAAAAAAATAAAAAATGGAGTATGTGTGGGCTAGACCCACGTAAAAAGTGAAAATAAAATAAAATAAATAAAATAAAAAGAATATACATGGGCTAGACCCACGCACAATGAAAAAAATTAAAATAGAAAATAAATGCATTATGCGTGGGCTAAACCCACGCATGTAAAAGAAATTAATTATAAAAATTTAATTGCAAGCAGCGTGGGCTAGACCCACGCAAAATGCAATAGAAAATTCAAAACATAAAATAAAACCAAGCGAGGGACAAACCCATACACCAAAATATTATTTAAAATTAATTAATTGTTATAAAATAAGGTTCAGACCGAGTTCAAGAGGGGGTGAATTGAACTTTCAAAATCTTTTCACAAATATGAATTGTTCTAAAAATAGAGAATGAAAATTCTTAATTCAATCAATCAACTCCTGTAATTTTGGACTGTCCAGTAAACAATCAATTATGCACAATGGAAATTGTTAGAGATAAACCCAGAAAACAATTTTCAGTATAGAGATGTGTTAATCCAGAATCAAGACGATTAACCACAGTCCAGAAGATTAGAAATAACCCAGAAGCACAGTTGATTCAGATATATTTAAACAGATTCAGAACGCAAACATATACCCATAAATTCTTAGTTAATATCAAGATTCAGTGATCAGTTTATTAGGCAAATGCAAGCAGATAATAAAATGATCAAGAAGAGGAAAGAGGAAATCAAGAACACAAGGATTTATCATGGTTCACCCTTCCTCAAGGGCTACGTCCAGTCCTTTGCAAACTAGAAAAGATTTCCACTAAAAAGATCACAAGATCAGTTTACAACCCTTTCTCCGAGCAAGTTATCACTGCTCCCCGCAACACTCACACCTCACTAAACCCCTCAGCTAGTGTGAAACCAGTGCAGAAACCTACTGCACCAAAACACTTGCAACCCGCAAGCAAACACTGCTCCCCGCAGCACTCACACTCTACTGAACCCCTCAGCAGATGTGAGATCAGTGCAGAAACCCACTGCACCAACTCAATTACAAGCCCAGTAATTGAAAATAGTAAACAGACTACAATAATAATAAGATCAACAATTGATCACGCAATACTTCTACACAGAATAGATTACAATGAATGAAGATCAGGTGTAGAAGATTAGCTTTGGTCCAGAACCAAAGTCGCAAGAACCTCGCTCAAGGATGCTTAAAGATTCACGTTCTTGGAGGTTTATTGTTTTGAAAAGCTTTGTGAAGGATGATCGCACAAAAGGGGCGCTATATCTCACTTAGAATATCTCAAGGAATGCTTTTCAAAAATCTTAGTTATCTGAAAATAATAGTGTCAATTCCTTTAAATGGCTAAATTAGTTTTAAAACAACTTAGCTGTCACAGTTTCAATTAATCGAATAAATCATTCAATCGATTGAATTGACCGTTAGTTGACTCAGTCAAAGATTCCAGTAGTAACAGAAATAACTGTAACATTCAATTGATTGTTTTAAAAATTCAATTGATTGAAAAATCTTTTTCAGCAAAAATCAGTTTAGGCTATTTTTTTTAAAACCAGATTTAATAAAAATATTTGTGAATCTCTTAGAACCCTAGGAATGATGAAGCATGTCACTAATGATTAAGGACTAAGCTAACACCAACACACAAACCCAACTAAGGACCAAGACCGAATCACCCAACCATCTTCATGTTGGTTCAAAGTCTTCACTTGAACAATTATGGTCCAGGTTGGTTCCAACAGATTCTTCATGAGGCAGTCTTCATCAACTCACGTGCTAGGCATTGATCTAACATAGTCCAGATCCAATCCATCAGAACCTTCAGCAAGTTATGGTCTTTATTGACTTCATCAAATCACATGCTTAACATTGGTGCTAACAATTGCAACCAGCGCAGTCTGATGGTTAAGTATATTGAATTAATAAGTATAATAATAATCGTAACATGACAGAAAAAGTCTTCTGGTTTGATGGTTAAGGGTTCTATCCAGGTGTCGAGAGGTTTTGGGTTTTGAGTCTCTCCTGTTGCACTTTCTCCAAAACTTGAATAAAAGGTTAATGGTAAGTACTAAAAATAGTATGAATAGTGATGATAATAATAATACAATGTTTTATAATTTTTAATTTTTTTTATTGAGCTTGGGCTGGCCCCCGTAAGCTTCTTTCATTTCTGCGCGGGTCAGACCCATGCAGAGCCGCTGCTATTTGCGTCCAGTTTGCGACCCACACTTATTTCAAATTGCTTTCAAGGTTTTAGCGTTCACTGTTTGACCCACGCTTTACCTACTCAATAGCGTGGGCTTTTGTACCTTTGTGCGGGATTTTGGCCCATGCTAAAACTAGTATTTTTTGTAGTGATATATCAAAATTTGCCAATCATTCATAACACGTTAAATCAATAGAAGGAAATTAAACAAATATAAAGAGACTAAACCAAATCCATAAAACAAATTACAAAAACAATATTTTGGAAAGTCAAATATTCCATAAACAACTCCCAACAAGCAAAAGTATAAAGAATTTCACAAAAAAAAAAAAATGTATATTTAGTATTAATAGTCATATTATCTAAAATATCAACCTATTTAGTTCCTTCCCATGCAAATATGAGAAATTTTAAAATCCAAAAAATCACTTATAAACTTGAATTTATTCCATCTACTTCTAATATTTCAAGGGACCTCAAAGTTAATATTAAAAGCTTGAACCATAAAGTGACATTCCAATTATAATGAATTACATCCTTTCAAATATACAAGTTCAGTATTGATCATAGTTATGGTAAACTTAGTAAAAACTGCATTAGCAACACTATTAAAATTAGTAAAATCACCAGTAACCTCACTGTCGCAACCGAGATAGCGATGAGGAGACAATGATGAGAAAAGTAAAAAAATTATAAAAATATCATTAAATAGAGATGAAGTCGTCACCATAATTTATTACGAGAAACTATGGAAAAACTCAAAATAAAAACCTAGTCTATGAACTAAATTTAGGGTTCCTGAGTCGGTTATGTGTAGGAAAGGTATTAGCAACCCCACGACGTCCGTCCTAAGACGGTACCTTTAATCAAATAAGACAAAGAAAATATATCTTTGTTTTTGGACTTGACAAGGATTCACCTTGGTCTTAAGTATTTCTATAATGGAAAATCAGGATTCAGATAGTTATAATTTGAAAATTTGTTTGATGATGTTTTATATATATATATATATATATATATTTTATTTTTTTTAAAAGTTTTATATATTTTTTATTTTTTAAAATTTGATATTGTTTATTATTTTGAAAAATGTTTTAAAAAGCTAATCAAATTTTATTTTAAAATAAAGAATAAGAAAAAGCTTTAAAAATTTTTAATATATTTTAAGAAAATAAAATTTAGACTAGCAAAATAAAAGACTAGAAAAGTGGTCTAAAAACAAAATAAAAATAAAAATAATAGTGCAGGAAAAAAATTAATGCCATAATTAAAAACCATAAGCTAAACTTATTGGTTCAAAATTCTCTTTTTAGAAAAAATAGGTGATTCTAAAAATAATGGTACAAGCATATGAGCGAGGGTGCAAATAATGAGCCCAACATTTTAAGCGTGCGAGAGGTGCAAGCATATGCTCAATTTTAATAATACATAGTGCAAATTGACTAATACTCAATATTGTTATTATTACAAATCAAACAAACACCAAATCACAAAGCAATCACATAGTAAGCGTGGATACAAAACAAAACCAACATAATAATGCCTAAAAAAACATAAAAAGCATACGAGTTGAAGACTCTTTTTTTAATTTGTTTTTTTTCCTATGTATTTTTTATCTTCAATCATTCTTGTCCAAATTGTTGTAAAATTGGATTGTTTTGGACTTTGAAATTTTTGATATTTTTATTGATTTACGTGAACTATGAATGTAGAATTTTTTGTGTTTAGAATTGTGTCTGTAGCCATGTTGAAATCGTGTGTCCCTCTTTTCACGTGTAATGTGGTATATATGTTTGCAAAATAAAATCTGCAATGTAATTTTAATTTGTAATCCCCTCTTAATAATATAAATTATTTCTCTTTTAGACTCTTAATTTTCTTTAATCAATAAATTTTAATCAATGTTCTTTATTAAGAAATACTGTAAAATTCATTTTATTAATCATAATTATTTGCAATTAAACAAAATAATTACACAATTAAAAGGTCACAAAACAGACTCTTAAGAAATTGCCAGCTTCCGTTTAAATTTCATTTTATTCAAATTTCAAATTAATTCCATAATCAGATTCAATCAATTTTCAATCAAACGAACTTCCATCAATTTTCAATTAATTCGTGTACCAGGGTCATTAAATCAAATAATTTGGACATGATTTCTAATAATAGAGTAGGTAGTATATTACTGAAGCTTACACGTATGGTGAGAGATGAGTGTAGAAGAATGTGAACATAGGAAGTGAATATATGTGATTGACCCAATAGAGAATACAAACAATAAAAACAAGTTGTAATTAGCAACACTGGGAGTGTGTAACAAAACTGACTCTAATAAAAAAAATTAGAAAACAGCTAACATATTTTTATTTAAAACCTTAAAGGACAGGGCCTTAAATCAAAATTTATTTTTCACATACTATTTAAAATGGACCAAAATTTCTTTTCCTTTAGAATATTTAAAACAAGACCAACTATCATTTTTTATTAATATTTTTTCTAAACCATATTTTTTTATTATTATTTTTATTAAAATGAAAATAAAAGAAAAAAATAATATTTAGACTTAAATTAAATGACTATTTTTTTTATTACTTATTTTTTAGGAAGCAAAATAAAATATTTTTACAAGAATGATAAAAAAGGATAAAAAGCTAAATCATATATTTTTGTATTTTCCCCTCTAAAATGAAAACAAAAGATTATAAAATTTAAACTTAAATTTTTTGAGCATTGATTAGAAATATTTTTTTATTTTATATATTTTTTATTTTTTGAATTTTATTTGTCTGGACGATATTGGGTGTTGACAATTGTTCCTCTTTACTTAACTTTTACTGGATAATTTGAAAATTAAGATTTTAACATTGTCAAAATACAAGATAAGTAAAGATGAAAACACTAATTTCGTCCGGTTTGCATGCACAATGGACAGGACCGTACTTTGTAGGAAATCACGGTCCAAAAGATATAATGATGGACATGACCTTGACCTTATGTAGAGACGAAAGGGTCATCCACCAAAGATGCCCAAGAGCTTGCTTTGTAGGGGGTCAAGCACCAAAACAATATAATGATGGTTATGACTTTGACCTTATGCAGAGATGAGAGAATCACGTACAATTTGTTTTTTTTCTTTTGAAAAGAAATGTGAGACCGAGACCTTGAGGATAAGAGGGCCACGTACCAAAGATGGTTGAGACCCTACTTTGTAGGGGTCAAGTGCCAATAGAAATGAGGATAGCCAATACTTTGCTTCTGTAGGGAATCATATGCCTAAATAATATGAAGATTTTTTTTCAAAAGATGGCCAAGATTTTGCTTTTGCATGGAATGAAGGGCCTAAATAATATGAAGAATTTTTTAAAAGATGGCCAAGACTTTGCTTCTACAGGGAATTAAGTGCCTAAATAATATGAAGATTTTTCAAAAGATCGCTAAGGCTTTGTTTCTACATAGAATCAAGTGGCTAAATAATATGAAGATTTTTTTCAAAAGATGGCCAAGACTATGCTTTTACAGGGAATCAAGTGTCTAAATCATATGAAGATTTATTTTCAAAAAGATGGTCAAGACTTTGCTTCTGTAGGGAATCAAGCGTCTAAATAATATGAAGATTTTTTTAAAAAGATGGCTAAGACTTTGCTTCTGTAGAGAATCAAGTGCCTAAATAACATGAAGAGTTTTTTTTAAAAGATGGCCAAGATATTGCTTCTACAGGAAATCAAGTGCCTAAATAATATGAAGATTTTGTGTTCGTTTTTATTTTCAAATATTTTTCAATGATTTTTTTTTCAACAAATTTTCAAATGTACAAATTTCTCTAAAAGAGAATGTATGTATAAAAATATGTTGTTTCCATAAAATGTGTTTTATTCATAATTTTAATGAAGAAACTTTATTTTTTCAAAAACAATATATGTATAGAAATCTCAAATATTACAAATTTTCAAAGGATGTATACAAAAGTTTTAAAAAAAAATAATATATGTACGAAAATCTCATAAAGGTTTTTTTTTTTCAAAAGGGATATATACAAAAATGTATTTTTCATAAAAAAATTCTAACACATAAAATCAAATGTTTCTTGTAATCATTGAATTCATTAGACATTGTCTTCTCTTTTTTTTTAAAAAAATAAATAAAATAAGAGACCTTGTAAAGTTGAAGTTAATGTCCACATGGGACAATTATCAACTTCTCGTTTAGAAACATTGCTTTGATGCATGCTTGAGCCTGTAAGTAAATGGTAAGGGTGTAAATGAGAGTTAAAGGCATTTGAGGGATACTGGGAACACACATCCTCGTATAGGATTGTCCCAGTTATGGTATTTTGAGTTATTTAGGTGGACTTCAGCTTATCAGGGTATGAACGAATATGTTTAAATGAAAGTAGGGTCATTGTAAAAGATTGTTCCAGATAGGGAAATAGGCTTTATAAGGAAAACCCACACAAATTGTCCAAGTTTGTTAGAATGCCCCAGTGTTACTTCTTCTATGATGTTTTATTCTTAGTAGACTGGTTGGTTGGTAACTCCCTTCTAATAGAGGCATTCTAACAATTTCCTTCTTTTTTTTTCCTTTTCTTCTTTTTTTTCGGCACGTATTATCAATCACATCCTCTTATTACAAAGTTAAGCTTTATGAAAATCATTGTGATCAGTCATCAATTAATATGGACTTTATTGAGCTTGTAACGTGGCCAAGGGTTAAAAAGGCGATGAAGAAAAAGATATAAAGACTCAAAAAATTATTTTTAGATTTTATATTTTGAAAAAAAGATCATCAACCAAGTGTTGTAAACAATCAAGGTTTTTTCTGGATAAGCTTTCCATCGTCATTTTCTCCTTTTCCTTACCATATTTCTCTTTTCTTTTTTCTTTTTTCTATTTTTTGTTTTTTCAATTACCCTTGAGAAGCTCTTGATATGTTTCTTCCTTGATGAATGTCTTCTACATAACCCTTAGGAATTTTGAGAATACTTTTTCTTTGATATATTTAGAGCCTTTAACACACTCCTTCTTTTATGTATTTAGGAGTTTTTCACATATTCCTCTTTTGATGATTTTTTTCCACTAGGACTTAGGTCGAGTTTCAATATAGTGATGATGCTTGTTTAAGGTATTATGAAAGAAAAATTTATTTTTGACTCAAAGAGGGTACAAAGGATGTGTAAACGTGTTTTGGATGAAGAAACACAACCATATATCATTCGAATCATGATTGCTTAATTTTCAAAGAGATTAACAATGAAACAAAATTTGATGACTTCCAAAACGTGGCGCTTTTTTCTCGTCCTATCTTTTGCCTAGATCGTCCTTGTAGATTTTCAATCTAACAGGTAACCTTTTTTTAATATGTTTATTATTATTATTTTTTAATTTCTAATGCCTTTGAAGACAAGAACTGGAGATTAATCATCGGGCCAACCAGCAAAAACATGACATTTCTGCCCTAGTGTAAATTTTTCTAGGTAATAGTAATCATTAAGGCAAATCCTTTTATCTGGGGAGATTTTGGAAAGGTCAACGGTATGAAAAACCACACCGCAAATGTTTTCTTGAAAAATTTGACTTTTACCTTTGTTAAACACTTTGCTCTGGATAATCCCACTTTATTAGTTGTAATCTTATGAATTCAATAGTCCAGGCACAACATGATTCAACACATAACCTTTTTTTTTTCATTTCTGCAACGCCCTTAAAGAAAATCCCATGGTGTATACTTTTCCTATGACACAAAACACGAAAAAAATAAATTTTGCATTTCAAAATGGAATCAGGAAAAAGTACAATGATTGAGTCGATAATCAAAAAGCATTTAGTATGGAAAATCATATCATTACAGAATCATATCAGACATAAAACTTTTTACTGTGTCAATGTTGACTGGTAAAGGCAAATTTTCCCCATCCATCCTTGTGAGGATTAGTGCACCTCATGGTAATGCCTTTTTAACCACATAAGAGCCTTCATAATTTGGCATCCACTTTCCTCTATCATATTTTTGGATTGATGTAATCTTCTAAATCACTAGTTCTCCTTTATGGAATCCTCTAGGCGAACCATTTTTGTCAAATGCCCTCTTCATTCTTCTTTGTTAAAGTTGTCCATGACATACGAATGCTATCCTCTTTTCATCAATGAGGTTAAGCTGATCATCTCTACTTTGAACCCATTCCGCTTCTTCTAATTGGGCCTCCATCAACACTTTGAGAGAAGGGATCTTAACTTCAAAAGGGAGAATGACTTCTATTCCATATACTAATGAGAATGGTATTTTCCTAGTTGATGTTCACACCGAAGTAAGATGCCCGTGTAATGCAAAAGGCAGCTTTTCGTGTCAATATTTATATGTCACTACCATTTTTTGGATAGTTTTCTTTATGTTCTTGTTTACCGCTTTTACCGCTTCATTCATTTTTGGTCTATAAGGTGTAGAATTGTGATGTTGAATCTTGAATTCTTCGCACTACTCAGACATCATTTTGTTGTTCAAGTTTGTGGGATTATTAGTAATGATCCTGTTAGGTATCCCGTATCTGCAGATCATTTCCCTCTTGATGTACCTCGCCACTACTTTCTTTGTTACATTTTCATAAGAAGTAGCCTCCACCCATTTGGTAAAGTAATCTATTGCTACCTCAATGAAACGGTGTCCATTTTAAGCTTTTAGCTTGATGGCTCTAATGACATCTATACCCCATATAGAAAACGGCCATGGCATGGATAACACTTTCAATGTCATAGGTGAGACGTTGATATTGTCTGCATATATCTGCCATTTGTCGCATTTTCTCACATGGGTGCAACAGTCATTCTCTATAGTCAACTAGTAATAACCCTCTCTCAAGATTTTTCTAGCCATAGAATATCTATTCATTTGAGTTCTGAAGGTTCCTTCATGGACTTCATTTAAAATAGCTCTGCTTCTTTTGCATTTACACATATGAGGAGCATCATATTGTGATTTCTCTTGTATAACACATCTCCGCTCAACAAGAATTTTGTAACAAATGTTCTCAACATACGCTTATCGTTTTTGGAGGCTCCTTTTGGATATTCTTTACCTTTAAGGTAGTGCTTGATGTCGAAATACCAAGGCTTACCATCTGGTTCTTCTTCTATAAAAGAACAATAAGATGGATGTTTATGACTTTTCATTTGGATCACTAGTAGGTCCCTCTCCTGATTCAAATCAAACATGGATGATCAGATAGCTAGGTCACCAACCAATTTATTATCTTCTCTTGAAATATGATGAAATATTATAGTATCAAAATATTCTATCAATCCTTTGATATATGCTTGATAAAGAAGCAACTTTTGTCCCCTAGTCTCCCATTTCCCTTTTATCTTATGGATGAAGAAAGCAAAATCACCATATACCATCAAATGCTTTGCTTTAAATTCAATGGCGACCCGAATCCCCATGGCACATGCTTCATATTCTGCTATATTGTTAGTACAGTTAAAACACAGTCGAGCTGTCATGGGTATGTATTGCTTTTTAGGGGAGATGAGTATTGCCCTTGTGGCGAAAAGAGCCAGAATTTCTTCATTCGAAAACTCAGGCTGCGTGGATTGGTAATCTTCAAGGAGTTGGCTAGCCAAACAATTAGCTAGAGCACTACCTCTGATGTCCTTTTGAGTAACACACTGTATATCATATCCTGAGAGTAACATCTGCCATCGAGCTATTCTTTCCATGAGAGTAGGTTTCTCAAAGATGTATTTGGTATGATCCATATTGGAAATTAACCACATTGTGTGACTCAGCATATACTGTCTTAATTTGTGAGCAGCCCAAGCAAAAACGCAACAAGTTCATTCTAATGGAGAATATATTCGCTCGCAATCAGTAAATTTCTTGCTCAAGTAGTAGATGACATGCTCTTTCCTTCTTGTTTCATCATGTTGACCCAGAACACAACCAATTGACCCCCTAATACTATTAAATATAGAATGAGAGGCTTAACTTTATCAAAAGCTTCTTGACAGTCTTCATTCCATTCTACAGTCTGATTTTTATGCAATAACTTGAATATTGGGTCGCAAGTGGAAGTTAATTGGGAAATGAATCTAGCAATGTAGTTTAACCTTCCCAGAAAACCCCAAACTTCTTTTTTCTATACTATGGTGTGGCTTTTCAAGGATTGCACGAACCTTGTATGGGTCTACTTCGATCCCTTTTTGGTTCATAACGAAACCTAGAAGTTTTTCGGATCTCACGGCAAAAGTACATTTTGTCGGGTTCAATCTAAGCTTAAACTTTCTTAATTTTTCAAACAACTTTCTCAAATTAACTAGACGCTCTTCCTTAAAATTAGACTTAGCGATCATGTCATCTACTGATAAGTACCAATTTTGAGTGTTTTTATACATGAGAAATATTGAGTACTTGTGGGTTTAAGTGTTATTTAAAATAGTAATTACTCCCAATTTTAGAGTTTTTGGATTTAAATTTATGTTTT
>Ga0099824_1005934_pt1 | contig 17003 bp, 11 predicted proteins | sample SiratrowhiteBW_FD_76837 | JGI IMG/M metagenome (GOLD analysis project Ga0099824, IMG submission 76837) | Root nodule microbial communities of legume samples collected from California, USA - Siratro white BW | ecosystem: Host-associated > Plants > Roots > Nodule | place: USA: California... | reverse complement strand
GGAAGTGGGTCTCTTGCTATGCCTTTGGAGAAGAACCTGTCATAGAATTCAACAATGAAGAGGTTATGAGCACTTGTGGTGAGCAACAAGAAGAGGGTTCACTTTGGCAGAAGAACATACTCATGGGAGGGAAGTGCCAGCTCCCTGATTTCTCTGGTGTCATAATATATGATTCAGATGGTAACATAGTGAATCATGCTAAAACTTCTCGCCCATTACTGACATGGAAATAAGGATTTGAGGAACCCCACAAGCCTTTTTCATTAGCAGATGCAGAACTAGGGTTGCTTTCGATCTGTGCCACTTTATGTTTCATGATGGTCTCATATAGTCTTATAGTTTAAGCAGTGAGAATAGATTATTGCATGAGTTAGACCAAGACCAGAAAATGGCAACTTGTTGGGAGGGTCTCATTTTTATGCATATATGAAACTCTTGTAATCTCCTATACATGCCCTTAAAGGGGAACATGAATCTTTAGTTTGAAAGTACCTTAATTTTCAGCTTTTATTTAAATACATATAAAACCTCCAAATCTTGACAAATATGCACGAAAGGTATTTGGTTATTCCTCAAAGAATTTAATTAAAAAATAGAATAATAAAATTCAAATGGTTAATTTTGTTTGTGTTGTCCCACATCAATATGTTGCTGTAAAACAGAGTGTGCATTAAATGTGGTAGAGTTAGTGTACATCAATATGATACACTTAAACATGTAAGCAGATTATAGAGCACCAAATTCTGCTGTTTTCGTAAAAGCTGAACAAACACCCTAATAAAATGAAAGGCAGAGTTAAGTCTGCAAAATTAATACAAAAATGAATTTAAACTTACATAACAGAAAAAATCCACAATTAAGAGGCACAAGGAAAAAACAAAAGTGAGATAAAAACCCACTATATGTGCATGATAGTGATAAAAGCAAAGTTAAATAAATTATTTTTATCCTTAATAATTTGGTACAATTTCATTTGTATGTGACAATTCAAAACCCATAATTTTCGTAAAAGATATCTTAGTGTTTTATGTAAATTTTCCTTAAATAAAATTGTGAAATTAAAATTCTAAGGTACGCTAATATTTTGACTCCATATAGTAAAGGATGAAAATGACAAAATTAAGGAAAACAGTAAGACATTGGTTTTTCCATTCAAATTTCATTAGCTTTGCATCTCCTTATAAAGTATTAAAATACCCAAACCTTAAATCCTAAATTCACTTATAAATATCATCTTAAGAAATGGACATTAAGTCTAACTCAACCTTACAAAACCAGCTCGTCAAGTTATAAAACAAGACCGAGTTCAAGAGAGGAGTGAATTGAACTATTAAAAAAATTTCACAAAATTACCTTTTATAAACTGGAGAATGAAAGTTCTTTAATAAAACTACTAAAAAATGGTATTATGAAGTTCACAGTACAAAAATCAAACAGTTTTAGATCTGAATCAATCAATAAAAATATTTAACTGAACTAGAAATAGTAATAACCTGATTATTGGATTAATCAATACAATATCAAATACAGACTGAAGCAATTTATTGAATTGAAATGTAATTCAGAACAACCCAAAAACAACCAGAAGAACATTATCAACAACAAACTTATGATAATTCTCACAACAGAACAGTTCAGATTAAAGATAACACAAGAAACAATACTTGTTTCAAGAAAACCTGTTTCCAGAAATTAAACAGATTAAACAATGAGTAAAAGAAACAATAAGCACTCCAAAATTATCAAAAATAGATTTTATTTATTATTAAGAAGAAATAACAGTTTCGAAACCAAACATAAATACCAACAAAATGAACAATCAATTATGCACGAAGAATAATTAATTGAACGAGCGATAACAGAAATGATAAGTGTTCAAGAAGAGAGAAAGAAAGATCAAGAACACAAAGATTTATGCTGGTTCACCCTTCCTCAAGGGCTACGTCCAGTCCTTTGCCAACTAGCAAAGTGTTCCACTAAGAAAAATCTCCAAAATTAATGTTACACAATACACAACACTTGCAACCCGCAAGCAACCACTGCTCCCAGCAGCAAACAACCTACTGCACCCTACAACAGTTGTTCAACCAATGTAAAACCCACTGCACTAAAGTAGTTACAATTACAAACCCTATGTAATATTTAACAATACACTCACAGTACAAAGATGGTCAATAATGAAACTATTACAGCAATGACTCTATTCAACAGATTACAAATTGAATAAGAATAGAGTAGAACACTTAGCTCTGGATCAAGATCGAAGTTTCACGAATTCACATCCAAAGTAATGCTCTAAGATTAGTGTTCTTGATGAAAATTGATTGCCAAATGATCTCAAGGTGTTCTCGTTTTTTCTCTCTTTGAAAATTTCACAAGTATTCACACAAAATGACTTAGATGATTTGAAACCATGTGCTTGCACTTTATATAGACAAATTGTTTTAAATCTGTTAAAAACTCAATCAATTGTATCAATCGTTCAATCGATTGAATTTTCTATAACTTAGAGAAACTTCATCAAGTTCAGATTCTGAAAACAATTTACTGAATTCCTTTCTAAATTATATGTTCAAAATCTGAATTGGCCTTATTTAAAACCTTTTATTCATTCGATCAAGTAAAATTAATTATGGAGCTTACTTTGAATTATAAAACTTGCAACATATGATTTTAACCAAAACCAAACTCTCTCACACACACAGCCTAAGTCTAGAACTAAACTCTAACAAGCTCTATAGCCTTCATGCAATCCACACTGCTAGCTATGATCCATTGTAGACTTCATCCTTTTATTGGTTTCATCAAATCATATAGCAGCTCCTGGTGCTAACAAAGGTGAGGTTTGCATTCACTTATAAACTATTTAAAGGCCTTATCTCTAGTTGATGTACGATCTCCAACACACATCTCTCACACCAAGACTCCCCAACTCGTGTGTGGGACTGTATATTAAGGATGGCCTGATAATGACCCAATAGCGGGTGGCTCGAAAAGTTCAACAACCTTTCTAGGATAGACTCTAATACCATCTCAAGAAGTAGACTTTGAGCTTAACTCAATCTTACATAACCAACTTGTAAGGTGAGGTTTTAACCCACTTATAAATTATTGAAAGGTCTTATATCCATAGTCGATGTGTGATCTCTAACATTTAAAAGAAAGACATTATAGAGGTATATCACACCAGTCTTCCCTGCATTTTTTTGGCACATCAAATTGTAAACAACCTTACATCCAGATATTTATACAATAAATAAATGAAAATGAACAATATATTTCCATCAATCCAAAGAATTATTCAATATTTAGATACATATAAATGAAGTATAAAAATATATGAAACTTGCATAACACATGTTGTTTCAACAATACATAACACACAAACCTATAAAATTGAAAAAATAATTAATATAGTAAACAAACATACTATATCTTGATAGGGGTTAAGTGTTTTATAATTTTGGTTATCCAACTACTTCCCTTGAAATTAAATATGATAAGAGATTTGATGCAGGTTGTATAATTAAGAACATTTCGTACATAGAGAGAGAGGATAAAAGGGTGTGGATAGGATAATGAAGAAAGTTTTCAATTAAATCTGCATATACTATCTTACAAAACATATTACCTGGGGAAAATAAGAAAGTGTTCACATTGCTATGGTCTTTAGACATTATTCAAAAAGCTCGATTGTTAGGGTGGAAAGTGCTTTTAGATAGGATTCCTAGAAGGAAAATGATGTTGACACCACTGTTCAACGTACCCCATTTGACACTCCTTTATGGCACAGGCGTAAGTTGGCAATGAGAGACAAAATCACATAATTAACATTAGTTTCCTTCTAGAAGTCTTGTATCCATATCTTTTGAAACCCTCCGCAAGTAGAGGAGCAAATATTGATGAGACATAGCTTGGAACAAATATTCTTGAAAGACTGAGGACCTAAGGCTTTGGTATAAATGTCATCCAGTTTCTCTGTGGTTGAAATATAGGAAGCAAATGGATGAGATCCTTCTTCAATTTTTCTCTAACAATGTGACAATCTATTTCTATTTCTATGTGTGTGTGTGTGTGATGGTTGTTGGGACATTGTGGGCTTCATTCGCGTTGTCGAATGCATTCCAAATTAACTAGGAGGCTGGATTTTGCAATATAACGGACCTAGGTCATTCTTCGAAGGACCACTTGAATGTTCTCAATTACTAAAAATGTAAAACAGTAGCACGGTGGGGGGTGACAAGTACGAAACTTAAACAAAATAAACAAAAAGAAAAACGATTCAAGCAAAATAGAGAAGTTCACGTAATGAAAATCAACCCGGTCTCCCTTCGGTTCTTCCTAATCCCTCACTGGTTCCTAAATAATATCCCAATTACATTCGTGGGTTAAACAGACCGGAATCCCTACATCTATCTAACGTCTCGAACACTTCACAATTACAAAGCATTTTGTCTAACACCTAATGTGTCAAACCAATGCAATTGCATGGTAAGAAACATCATCGATTCGACTCCACAATACACTCCAAATGGACTATATTCAATCAGTTATAGATTTAACTCAATCATTGAATTTTTAAAATAGAAAACGAGTAGGTAATTACGGAAAAACAACACAAAACACAAACCTAGGGATAAACGAAAGCGGGAGAACCTCTAGGGACCGAATTGAGTAAGAACCTTAGCCACTCATGGTGGAATGAACACGAACAATAGCCAAAGATAGAAATGAAGAAGCGAATGAAGACGGAAATAAAACTCCAAAAACCAACAACGATCCAAGAAGAAGAAACAAGCAAGTAGGCGAAATTGTATTTCAAAATCTGTCCCCAAGACAATGTTGGCAGCTGCCCCCTTTGCTCACTATAATATTCAGAGTTTAACCTAACCTAAGGTGGCTCAGGCCCACCTGTAAGTTTCCCTAATACACCAAAAACGCACAGTTTTGATCCCAACTAATTTGGGGGTAAAATGACTAAGTTATCCTTAATTGAATATTTCGGCTCAAAGTGATATCTAGATTCTGTACGTCAACTTCGAGGCTGAGTTTTTGCACTTTACAGTCCAAATTTGGTCTTGGACCCTATCACAACGTTTGTAGATCTTTGAGTTATCTACAAAACGACATAAAGATCCAATTAATCTGAGGTCTGTAGCAAAAGTTATGGACAAAATACGAAACATGCTCATGTTTGGAAATTTTCTAAAAATTTCATCAAATTGAGTCAAACTTTCAATTAAAGACCAATAAGCCCAAATACAGTAAAATGGTCCAAAACTTGTAATTATTCTTATCAATATGCAATAGGAAAGTGGTCAAAATAAATACATACCAGGGCTCTGATGTTTGTAATGTTGTAAAAAACATTTTCTCTCACAATTAGATCCTCCTAGGGATGAATGCTAATGTGGTTTCTATTATCCCTAAAATTCATGGGGCTACTTCTATTAAATACTTTAAGCCTATAGCTGTGGCAAATTTAGGTTTAAAATCATTTCAAAAATCTTAGCTGATAAGTTAGCTTCCATTGCTGCAAAGATTGTACCTCCCAATCAAAATGGTTTTATTAAAGGCTGACACATTAAAGATTGTATTGGTATCACTTTGGAAGCCATTAACATGTTTTCTAAGAAAATAATAGGTGGTAATATGGCTTTCAAGATTGATATGTCCAAAGCTTTTGATACTCTCAGTTGGGATTTTCTCATTCAGGTGTTGAATCAGTTCAGTTCTCACCTTACTTTCGTGCAATGGATTTTGACTATCCTTCAATCCTCTAAGCTTTCTATAAGGGTTAATGGTAGTTTGGTTGGTTACTTTCCTTAGGGGTCAGACGGGGTGATCCTCTTTCTCCTTTACTTTTTTGTAATGTTGAAGAGGTCCTCAGTAGAGGGATAACCAACCTTATTCTAACCAAACATATTCTTTCGATGGCTAGTCCTAAAGGGTTTTGTTTCCCCTCACATGTTCTATATGCTGATGACATTTTTTGTATTTTGCAGGGTCAACAAATGCTCAATTTTTAGTCTTATGAAGTTTTTACATTCCTATGGCTTAGCCTCGGGTCAATGGATAAACACTTCCAAAAGTCATTTCTCCACTGCCAAGGCTTCTCCTAGCGTCCTTTCTAAGATTAAAGACGTGCTTTGTTATAGTAGGGGCAATATTTCCTTTAATTATTTTGGAGTTCTTATTTTTGTAGGTTCTCCTAAAGACAACTTCAGCCTCTTGTAGATAAAGTCAGATTTAAATTGACCTCTTGAAAAGGGAAATGTCTGTGATTTATGGGGAGAGTGGAGCTAGTTTACTCTGAGATTTATGGTTCTTTATCTTACAGCTTTCAGGTTTATAAGTGGCCTTTCAGCTTGTTGATAAATAGGTTATAAACTTTATTTGGACAGGTGATATTAAGAAACAAGGTTTTGTGACTGTTAATTGGAGTATAATTTGTAATCCTAAGTCTGAGGGTGGGCTTTAAGTTGTTAATTTCCAACTTGAAAATAAAGCTTATCTTCTATGGCTTGCTTGGGACTTCGGTTACAATTATCACCCTTGGACTTCTTTATTGAAGGCTCGGTTTCTTAAATCTCAATATCAGAGAGTTGGGTCCTTCTTTTCCTCCTCCATCTAGTCTGGTATTAATGATGGTATGATGTCATTTTAGAGCACACTTTTTGAATGGTTGGTAGAGGTGATAATATTAATTTCTGGAATGATCTCTGGTGCTCTGAGAAATACATCTCTTTCCTTAGAAGTGTTTCTTATGCCAAAATGATTAATTTGAAATCTATTGTGGCTCAGGAATAAAAGAAAAGTGGTTCTTGGGACATGTCTCCTTTTTTTAAATATTAAGGTGTACATAATTTACTTTATATTTCTTTGACCTCTTGGGAAGATACTCCTAATTGGATGCTGAAAGATTCTGGTTCTCTAACTCAACAGGCGGCCAGAAATTTTTTTAAGAATTCCAACCCTACTTGTCAATGGGGTAAATTGATTTGGACTAATTTTATTCCTCCTACGAGCACTTTAGTGCTTTGGAAGGTTTTACATCAAAGGTTAATTGTAGACAGAGATATTCAAATTAGAGGTCTTTCTTTGTGTTCTATGTGCTCTTTGTGTAGAAAACAGGAAGAATCTCCTTTCCATCTTTCCTTTGACTGCTCTATCACCTCCCAGATTTGGAATTATACCAAATAGGTTTTTCATGAGTTTATTCTTCTTTCTATTAATGATATTATTGATTTCTTAATACTTGAAGGGAGTCTCTTAGTTATTCTTGTCAGGTTTGCAACTATTACTTACTCTATTTAGATGATATTGAGGATGAGAAACCGTGCTAAGTTTTAAGAAAATATTTCTATCTGCTAGGCTATCCAGACGGTTGAAGACTTCATCAGAATGACAGGTAAGTCTTCAAGGAAACACATGCCCAAGGACATTGTTGAGTTCTCTTGTTTGAAGTTTTTTTATATCACCACGCGTTGTCGAAAAGAGACATCTCATATTCAAATTATTTGGGATTTCCCTCATGTGAATTAGGTGAAGGTCAACACTAATGGTGCTGCTAGAGGGTGTCCGGGTTTGGCAGCATGTGCAGGTATTTTTCGTGGTAGCAGGGGTGAATATATAAGTAGTTTATTCTCTTTTCTTAGGGTACAAAAGTCTTTATATGCCGAGGTTATGGGAGCCATTTTGGCTATTGAGCTTGCTTGAAACAAAGACTTCAGACGTATTTGGCTTGAGTGTGACTCTTCCCTACTTTCTCAAGCATTTAGTTTGTTTAATATCATTCCTTGGACTTTGAGAGGGAGATGGAGAAAGTGTATAAAGATATGTATCAAAATTGAATTCAAAGTTTCTCTTATATTCCATGAGGGAAACCATTGTGCTGACAAGCTGGCTTCGTTGGGTATCGAGAATAAGTTAGATTTTAAATGGTATGACGTCTTGCTTGCTGTTATTAAATTAGATTTTTTTTTCATAACAGGTATCAACTCCCTATTTTTCATTTTGTCTAGCTTGGTTGGGGAGTGTTTGTCATCTTTTCTTGCCATGGTTTGCCTAGTCCCCCCATGGTTTTATATTTTTTCTTTTCCTATTAATAATATATTTCATGTCATTACATATGATTGTTGATCTTTGAGGTGTCAGCCTAGTTGAGATGTCAAAGTTCATAGTGATGCCTAACATGAATTTTATAAAAAAAGAAATAACTATTGTTATAAAATTATAATAAGATTTGTTTTTGTTTATATATAGGTGGTTAAGTAGTTTGGTAGCTAAATGTGAAACATTAAGGTCAATTGGAAAACAAGACTTTTGATGATTGTATCTCTTGTTTTACTTATATAAGAAAATGTATGTAATATATTTTAGTATGTTGCTATTCCTTTATCAAATAAAAAATATTCTAGCAATTTTCTTTTGTTTTTATTTGACTTTTAACCTTTCCATCTTACTTTACAAAAAAAATATATATTTTAAAATAACTAATTACTTTTATTTTAAAAAAATAACAATATTATACAATTTTTGAAGGAATGTTCCAATCATATTACAAAAATACAAGTCCATAAATAAAACCGTACAAAACCGTGTAAAATAGTACAAACCATAAGCAATGTATTTATAATGTACCACCAAAAATTAGTGAAAATAATCCAAAACTAACACTCTTGAAGTTGTTTCCATTGTCCCTTATTATCACAAAGTGCATGACGTTGATAAGGAAGACAACAATTTTGAAACAACAAAAGAGTTTTAAACTGAATTATCTAAAGAGATTTCTAAGTCGAACACAAATATTTATAAAAGAATTTGTTGTCAAAATGAAAGAGCTAGAAGAAGAAATTTGACTGTTATGCAGAGCCTATTTAATATAATAATGATGATTTCTTAAAGATGATTGTAGTTGATGCTTGCTCTATAATTGAGCTTTTTCTTAGATATCATGGATATAAAGATTGGATGGGAAAGGACCCCTTATTTAAAAAAGACTGGATGCTATACCATATTAAGGCGAACTTGCTACTGCAAGAAAATTTACCTTTTCTCTTTGTTCTTGAAAAACATTACAACCTCAATAGTATGAATGAGAATATTTTTCTTCAAATTACTTTCAACAATTTTAGGAAATTGTCTTTAGGAGAAGTTGTCCAAGAGAGAGTCCAAAAGATTTCACCAATTTTTTAAAATCTTGTATAATATCATCATCAAATCTTGATCTTGGAAGACCAGAAGAATACAATAAAGTTAGACATGTATATATTGCAAAGCAACTACCAGAGACAGGTATTAAGTTCCAAGTGAATCCAAGTGAATCCAAATGACGCTTATTTTTTTTTTTAACAATCATGAATAAAATAAATAAAAACACTTAAGGAATATTCCAATCGTGTTACAAAAATACAAGTCTATAAAAAAACTGTCACCATGTTCTGCATAAGTTAGCCCAGCTTCTTCTTTTATATATATAAGAAGTTTCATTAGTGAGCTCATTTTCAAATTACTGGTTCGTCTCCTATACTAATATAACATGTCTTTTACAATGTTTGTATGTACTTTGACCTTTATGGATAAGGGTAAGTTTATCACGTCGATCTTGAATATAAACGACACCACGTAAACTATCTGAAAAACATAATGGAAGTTGGGAAGTGTCACCTTGATGGAGACATTATTAATGAATGTCTAAAGATTCAAGATGTTCTCATCGATACTGAAAAATATGTAAAGTTATTGGTTGATAATATAATTATTGTTAGCTGGATGGGTGATGCTAATGCAGTAGTTATAATGATTAACAGTTTGGGGTCCCATCTTGCTATGCCACATTTTAATTGACACTATTTCTCTCTATACAATACCTTATGTGAAAACCCTTATAAAAAATATAAGGTAATCTTCTTAAATGAGTACTTCAACACTTATAAATTATAATAACATTTGTTTTTGTTTATGTGTAGGTGATTAAGTAGTTTGGTAACTAAATGTGAAACATGAAGGTCAATTAGAGAAGGAGACTTTTGATTATTATATCTCTAGTTTTACTTATATAAGAAAATGTATGTAAGGTATTTTAGTATGTTCCTATTCCTTTATCAAATAATAAATATTATAAATACTATTATTATTATTATTATTTGTATTACTACTATAATTATTACTAATATTATTATTTTTATTTTAATTATTATATTTTATTGTTATTTGATTTATATTATTATTATTTTTATTAATATATTAGGTATTACTGATGAAATAAATATGATGTTCGTTAATTTACTGATAGATTTATTGATGAACAATTTGACGATAAATTTTATGTAAATTTGTCAATATTTAGCGATGGAATAAATCTGTCAGTTAATCCGCCAATATTAGTAACAAATTAAATCAGTTGGTAATGATATATTATTGACAGATAAAATTTTGTCAGTAATTTTTCATCGATAATCTGGCTTTTTCTTGTAGTGATTATACCTGAAAATCTAGCTCTTAAGAAATCATTATCTCATTTAAATATAAATGAAAAATATCTACACATGTTAATAAAAAGTTCTAGGAAGTCTCATGATAAGAAACAAATATATTATGATCAAAATAATGCATCTATTAGCACATCACCGAGTTCTTTTGTTGCACATCCTAGATTGTCTATTAATATTCCTACAAGAACCTTCAAGAATAAAACTTGGAGAAAAACTAACATGAAAAGACCCAAAACAAGATGGGTACCCAAAGTGAAAGTTCTTTCTCTTGCAGATAAATTAAATCCAAGCAAGAAAACTCAAATTTTGAAACTGAAAAAATGGATGCTCACTGTTCATAAAGGAAAGAAAGTCTACATTCCCATAATTGGGAGGCAAGAAACTAAGAGACAACAAAAAAAATGAATGAGATTTATTGGAACTAGTCAAATAAGGATTAGACATTCACTAATAAAGATTCATCTAAAATTAAACAATTTGTCACGTCAATAAGATAACTTTTTTCTTACATTCATCAGTCTAGGATATATGTGCATTAGATTATCTTACAAGGTTTAGAAGTATTTGATGATATATGACTGTCTAAGTAAGGTGTGATATTTTCTATATAAAATTATTTGAATTTTGATTTTATAGCCACTAATGTTCTTTTTAAAACAATTATGTTATTTAGTACAATATTGTTTTTATTTTTGAAATATAATCAAACATCATTTTATAAAAGATCATGTTCAAAAGATACCATTGATCTACAATTTATCTCAACTGATGAACAATTAGCAGATATTTTTACAAACCCCTTGTTGAAGAATATTTTAATTATTTAAGAAAACTTTTAGGTATGATCTTGATTGAATGATGGAAAATATCAATTGGTTGAAACTCATTCCATCAATTCTTTTAATCTATTTTCAATTAAGATTAAAAAAAATTATCTACATCTATATTTGTTACTTTTAATACATGATTCATATTATTTTTTAAATTTTTTTTTTCAATTTTGCTCATTTTGGAAAAAGTCAATTAAATAAGATTTAATTTATAAAGAGAGATATATTGATTTAATTCAACTCCATTTTGATTACAATATTTTTATATTAAAATTTTTCAGTTTCATTTTTCAAAGTCTAGTGCAAAGTTTTTTCCTTTTCTAAACTTATTCATGTTATTCTAAGTGTTGTGTATTAGGTTAGATGTGAGTTGTAGGTAGTAGCTAGCTTAATACAAGTTTTTGTGAAGATGATAAGTTCATGTGTAGTTTTTATGTGTGATGAAAGAATTCATGCATGTGTGAAGTTTGTAATAATTAAAATTAGTGTTTAACGCTGAAATTGCAAAAGTTTGATATGAACTACTATACTCTCCAATTTTAAGGTATTTTGACTCTATATTATAGGTATGAAACTATGTAAAATTTCATTATCACTATTAGAGAACATTTCAAATTAAAACCACATTTTATTTCACAATCAAGTAACCTAGTCTATTATTTGAGAATTTTAACACTAGTTTTCCCTATCTGGAGGTTTGTTTTCAAACAGTTCCAAGACACGCTACAATACTCCCAAAAATCTAGGAACCTAGAGCAAGTTGTCAAAAAAGAATCAAATCTCAATATGACTCTAATTAAGTTGAGATGAACAATTTTCTCAATTCTCCCTACCAACGTAGATGAAAAAACTAAGAAAAAGCAATAAACGAAAGATCCTTGAGGTTGATAGGAACTTACTCTGATTAAGATTTTGATAAGGTAGAATAGTCTTTTGATTCCTACGCTATTGAGAGGTGCAATCAAAATCTGAAATTGATGAACTGTGAGAGAATATTTTAGAGAGGAAGAGAGTTTTGAAATTGAAAGTGAGGGTTCTAGAAGAGAAAGAGAGTGAATAGTGCATGCAGGAATCTCTTTTTTTTGTCAATAAAAAAGAGGAGTTTCACATTACTTCCCAACTATAAAAATTTTAGTCCCCAAAAAATAACTTATCAAGAAATAGGTCAATATATAATGTTCGCTAATTGCTTAATGGAAGAAAAGATGAGAACATCTTATCCTGGCCTATTTCTTAGTAAGCTAATTTTCAAGGATGAAAATCTTTATAGCTAGCGACTAATGTGAAACCCCTATTCTCAAAAGAAAAAATTCCTACATTATCATTTACCCTCTTTCTCTTCCAAAATCCTGCTTCGAATTTCAAATATCTCTTCACTTCCCTCTGAAAATAATTTCTCTCCACCATTCATCAATTTTAGATTATGATCGCACCTCTCAAAAGCTAAGGAATTAAGGAATGATTATTCCTAATCAAAACCTCGATGAGAGTAAGTTCCTATCTACCTTAAGGATCATTTATTCTCTGCTTTTTCCTAGTTTTTGTCATTTTTCTTGGTAGGGACAATTGAGACACTTGTTCCTCTCAACTTAATTAGAGTCATACTGAAATTTGATTATATTTTGATAATATAATGTGTCTTGAAATTGTTTAAAGAAAAACCTCCAAGTAAGGGAAGCTAGTATGAAAATTTGTACTATAGTACACTAGGTTAGAGTACTTAAGAGTGAAATGAGACACGATTTTACTTTGAAAATGTTGTCTAGCAGTGATAATAAAATTTTGTATACTTTGATAAAATGACTGATTTTTTGTTAATTGAACTTGTGGAAGCAGTGGATGTTTGAATGCTTAGTAAATAACTGCTGCCTTGATGTGAGATGTATCCTTGCATGTTCAATGTTATAGATTGAATGAAGTATGTTGTTGTGAATGATGAAAATGAAGGCCAAAATTTGGGACAACGTATTACTTGTGCTTGTTGTGTCTATCAAGTTTTGGCATCTATATTTTAACAGAGATTCTCAAGATTCATTAGTAATCTAAGTCATATAATATAACATATTAATTGTTGAGAAGCTGATGAGGGAGTTCATACACACTGGGACCCGCTTTAGACACTTAGTTTTAGATATGTTAACTTACCTTGACACTTTCTTTAACATTTTTCTGGTAATCTAAGTCTTGTGTTTTAAGTTACATGTGAGTCGTAAGTAGTGTAGCCAACTCAATACGAGTCTTTGAGAAAATTATAAGTTTATGTGTATATTTTATGTGTGATGAAAGAATTCATGCATGTGTGAAGTTTGTAATAATTGAAATTAGTATTTAATGTTGAAATTCCAAAAGTTTGATATGAACTACTATACTCTCCAATTTTAAGGTATTTTGACTCTATATTATAGGTATGAAACTATGTAAAATTTCATTACTACTATTAGAGAACAATTCAAATTAAAACCACATCTTATTTCACAATCAAGAACCTAGTCTATTATTTGAGAATTTTAACACTAGCTTTCCCTATCTGGAGGTTTGTTTTCAAACAGTTCTAAGGCACGCTACAGTACTCCCAAAAATCTAGGAACCTAGAGCAAGTTATCAAAATAGAATCAAATCCCAATATGACTCTATTTAAGTTGAGATGAGCAATTTTCTTAACTGTCCCTACCAACGTATATGACAAAAATTAAGAAAATAGAGCGAAAAAAAAATCCTCGAGGTTGGTAGGGACGTATTCTGATTAAGGTTTTGATTGGCTAGGATAGTCTCTCAATTCCTTCGTTATTGAGAGGTGCAATCAAAAATCTGAAATTGATGAACCGTGGAGAGAATTTTTTTTAGAGACAAAGGATGAGAGTTTTGGAATTGAAAGAGACGATTTTAGAAGAGAAAGAGAATGAACACTACTAGAAAATTGCCAAATAGTGACCGAAATTAGTAATAGAAAAAATCGATCACTATTGGTGACCGAATCAATGATCGAAAAAATCGGTCACTATCAGTGACTGAATTAGTGATCGAAAAAATCGATCACAAATTCGGTCACAGAATCGGTCATAGAATCGGTCACAAAATCGGTCCCTGAATCAGTCACAGAATCAGTCACAAAAATCAGTCACAGAATCGGTCACAGATTCGATTAAAAATTCGGTCACAGATAATAATAATAATAATAATAATAGTAATAATAATAAAAATAATATTAATAATAATAATAATAATAATATAGTACTAATAATAATAATAATAATAATAAATAAAATAATTATAATAATATTGATAATAATAATAAAAAAAAATAACATAAATAATAATAATAATAGTAATAATCATAATAATAATAAGAATAATAAAAATAGTAATAATTATAATAATAATAATAATAATAATAACAAGAAGAACAAGTTATAAAAATAGAATCAAATCTTATTATGACTTTAATTAAGTTGAGATCAAAAATTAATTATCCCTACCAACGGAGATGACAAAAACTAAGAAAAAACAGTGAAAAAAATCCTTGAGGTCGGTAGGGACTTACTTTGATTAAGGTCTTGATCGGGTAGGATAGTCTCTTGTTTCCTTGGCTATTGAGAGGTGCAATCAAAATTTCAAATTGATGAACCGTGGAGAGAAATTTTTTTGCAGAGAAAGGAAGAGAGTTTTAAATTTGAAAGAGATGGTTCTAGAAGAGAAAGAGAGTGAATACTGCATGCAAGAATCTTTTTATTTTTCAAGAAAAAAAGGGATTTCACATTACTTTCCAACTATAAAAATTTAAGTTCCCAAAAATCAGCTTACCAAGAAATAGGTCAATATATCATGTTTTCTAATTTCTTGGAAAATGGATGAAGATATGAGAAAATCATATCCTGACATATTTCTTGGTAAGCTAATTTTAAAGGGTGAAAATCTTTATAGCTAGCGAACAATGTGAAATCCCTCTTCAGAAAAGAAAAAAATATTACATGCACCGTTTACCCTCTTCATCTTCTAAAACCCACTCTTTCAATTTCAAAACTCTTTCTGTGAAAAACAATTTTTTTCCACCATTCATCAATTTTAGATTCTGATCGCACCTCTCAACACCTTGAAGAGAGTAAGTTCCTACCTACCTTAAGGATCTTCTGTTCTTTGCTTTTTCTTAGCTTTTGTCATTTGTGTTGGTAGGGACAATTGAGACCCATGTTCCTCTCAACTTAATTATAGTCATATTGAAATTTGATTATGTTATGATAACCTGCTCAAGGTTCCTAGATTTTTAGAGGTATTATAGCGTGTCTTGAAATTGTTTGAAGAAAAACTTCTACGTAAGGGAAGCTAGTCTAAAAAATTCTACTGTTGTACCCTAAGGTAGAGTACTTAATTATTAAATGAAACACAGTTTCAATTTGAAATGTTCTCTAGCAGTGATAATAAAATTTTGTATAATTTGATAAAATGACTGATTTTATGTTAATTGAACTTGTGGGAGCAGTAGATGTGTGAATATTTGGTAAATAACTATTGCCATCACGTGAGATGCATCCTTACAACTTTCAATGTTATGGATTTAATGAGGTATGATGTTGTGAATGACTAAAATTCAGGCCATAAATTTGGGACAACGTATTAGTTATTTTTTTTTTGTCTATCAATTTTTGGCATCTATATTTTAAGAGAGATCGTCAAGATTCATTGATAATCTAAGTCACATAGTATAACATATCAACTATTGAGAAGTTGACAAGGGAGTTCATACATACTGGGACCCACTTAGACACTTAGTTATAGATGTGTTAACTTGCCTTGACACTTTCTTTCACATTTTTCTGATATTCTAAGTCTTGCGTATTAGATGAGAGATGTGAGTCGTAGGTAGTAGCCAACTTAATATGAGTCTTTGAGAAGATGATAAGTTCATGTCTAGTTTTATGTATGGTGAAAGAATTCACGCGTGTGTTAAGTTTGTAAAAATTAAAATTAGTATTTAACTTTGATATGAACTACTATACTCTCCAATTTTAAAGTATTTTAACTCTATATTATAGGTATGATACTATGTAAAATTTGATTATCATAATTAGAGAACATTTCAAATTAAAATCACATCTTATTTCACAATCAAGTACGCTAACCTAGTGTATTAAAGCAGAACTTTAAGATTAACTTTTCTTATTTGGAGGTTTGTTTTCAAACAGTTCTAAGACACGCTACAGTACACCCAAAAATCTAGGAACCTAAAACAAGTTATAAAAATAGAATCAAATCTTATATCATGACTCTAATTAAGTTGAGATGAAAAATTAATTGTTTGTACCAACATAGATGACAAAAACTAAGAAAAAACTGTAAAAAAAAATCCTCAAGGTTGGTAGGGGCTTACTCTGATTAAGGTTTTGATTGGGTAGGATAGTCTCATGATTCCTTCATTATTGAGAGGTGCAATCAAAATCTGAAATTGATAAACTGTTGACTGAATTTTTTTATGAGAAAAAGCAAGAGAGTTTTAAAATTGAAAGAGATGGTTCTAGAAGAGAAAGAGAGTGAATACTGTATGCAAGAATCTTTTTCTTTTTCAAGAAAACAAAAAGGGATTTCACATTACTTTCCAACTATAAAAATTTATTTCTCAAAAATCAGCTTACAAAGAAATAGGTCAATATATGATGTTTGCTAATTTCTTAAAAAATGGAAG
>Ga0099824_1005933_pt1 | contig 17006 bp, 5 predicted proteins | sample SiratrowhiteBW_FD_76837 | JGI IMG/M metagenome (GOLD analysis project Ga0099824, IMG submission 76837) | Root nodule microbial communities of legume samples collected from California, USA - Siratro white BW | ecosystem: Host-associated > Plants > Roots > Nodule | place: USA: California... | reverse complement strand
AATTTATTTTGTTTTTTTTTTTTATTTAATTTTTTTTTTTATATTTTGTTATTATTTTTTTAGTTCTCTATTACAAAAAGGTTTTTTTTCTTTATACTGGTTTTTTCGTTTTTTTTTTTTTTTTTTTTTACAAATTTTTGATGGAAATGCTAATATGGATGAAAATGCCGATATCACACCAGAAATCTTAAATCTCACTTAACAAGTCTCACTTATGATTTTTCATTATTTAATAAATTTTAATTAAAATAAAGAATTATTTATAAGAAAATGATAAAATTGTGAATAGATAACTTGTTTGATGAACAATGAACTTCAGCAATATGATAATTCAAATTAAACAAATTAGGCTTTTTAAGTTAATTAGACTAAATTCAAATCAAATCGATTAAATTTAAACGTAATTTAGATATCGAATTTATGATTTACAAATGTAGTAATCCGAACCAATTAACTAATGTACTTTTTATTATTAATTATTATATATTGTTACAATATAATTATATTTTTTTTTTATAAATAGTTCTATTATTTAATTTATGTAAGCTAACTACAATGCAATAACGTCGTTTATTTTTTTAACTATAGAACTATATGCGTCAACTTTTCAACAAATAAATATATATATATATATATATATATATATATATATTTCAAAATAACATTTTTTTATATTTGCATATAGCTAGATTTAATGTTTTAAATCGAACCAATTCATTTTTTTAAGTACATTGGTTTGGTTAGAATTTTGAATTTATTTTTAAAACATTTAAAACAAAATTTCCAAATAAATAAAAATTATTTGGTTTGAATATTTTCTCACAAATTTTCCTCTTAATGAGTATAAATTCGTAATTTAAAATGTTATTTCATGTATTTATTTTCATTATATTTTGATGTAGTAATCCCTAAATTTAGAAGCTATGGGAGATCATAATTTAAGTGGTGTTGATGAGATGCAAAATTTTCCTACTTTACTTTGTTTATTCCACAATCTACTAGCCAATAACATGCACTGTGATAAGAGTTGTGCAGTACAAGACCAGGAATAGGAAATTTGTGGAAGTGGGTTATTTTTAATTTATGTATCAAAATTTAATTTATGTATAACCAACAAGCTTTGAATACAAAAGATAAAAAAAACACTGATATACCGAAAATACAAAAGATAAAAAAGAGACTACCACACGAAGAGTAGATATTTAACATTTGCTATAAGAGTATGCATCATCAAAGTTGTATAGCATTACTCTTAATTGGTTTCTTTTCCGGTCTTAATATAAAAAAAATAGTAATAAAAGAAATCACAAAATTTCAGAAAAAATTCTATCGAAACGGGATCACATGATAAAAGAATGGCTTGGGTTAATTGCATAACAATTTATAAATCTAAAGAATTAAAAAGACTGGGAATAAAAGATATAAAAAGTTTTAACATCACACTAAAAAGAGTTTGTGAAGAAACATATTACAATTTAAGAATAAGGATTTGAGGGATTGTGGAGGAACATATTACAATCCAAGAATAAGGATTGGGGAGAATTAAATTAACCTAGATAGTTTAAACATAAGTCAGGGCGAATGATTTAAAGTTAGTATGTGAAGTAGGATATTGACAAATTTGGTTTGACGAAGATATAAAATGAGTGATAAGAAGAGAAGAAGAAATCAACTTTTAAAATGATAGATACAATACACTTTTAATCCTGATTAAAAAGTATCCTAGAATATATAATAATTATAACCTTAAGATGACACCCATATATGAAATTGGGGGCTGGAAAGAAAATGTTTGGGAATAGAGAAGGAATTAGTTTAACTAGGAACTAGTTGAAGTTCAATCCTTTATAAACAGAGTTTGCTACTTTAGTACAAAATATAAATGGACAAGAGTCTTGGGATGGAAAAGAGAGCAAAGTGAGTCATACTTAATAAAAAGTGCATATAAAATACTACAGAGTTATGTAAAGGCCAAAATTGATGATCTTTTTCAGAGTATTTAGAGCCCAATGCAATTTCTAATGTGAAACACTTCATATGGAGAATAGGACACAAAGGCGTAGCTAATAAGGATAACTTTGAAAAACATGTATGGTGCTGAATTGTAGATTATATGCTCTATTCAAAGAAAAGGAGATGGATAGTATGCAACTATTCCCTTAAACTGCAACATATATAGAATGGTTTGGGACTTATGTAACAAATGAATTGCTTTCTCATTTGTTTTTCCTAATAATGTTACTTTAAACTCTCACAAATTTAACATACTTAAGCTAAACAATAGTATGTAAACATAATTTGGAAGACTATGTAGATGACAATAATGAGAGGTATATGAAAATATAGAAATAATGTAATCTTTAGAAATATTGTAATTGATAGGGAAGAAATATTTTCTATTACTTGGATATGGATTAGAAACACAACTAATGATAACATTCTCCTTTTCATAATGATGTATCTATCGATATACATGTAATAGAATGATACAAAAATAAGCTAAGAATTACCTAATCAGTTACATCTTGAACTAAACTTTCTCACTAATGCCTCTACTACCATATGTATTTGGAATTTGTTGTCAATTCGTCTTATTTTTCTAATGTTTTTGTCACGGTCTGTTTATGTTCAAATCTTATACATGAGAAATGAATGTGTTTTTAGCTATATGAGGTTTGGCCTTAACAAAATATGCCAAAGGTTTAGATATGTCGCCTGTATTTTCCATTTTTTGTACCAACAAGAATGGCCAGATAAGAATATGTGCTCTATTGAAAGAAAAGGAGAATAATATTGTGTAGTTATTCTTAAATTACAACATATCTAGACTGGTTTGGGACTTATGTAACAAATGGATTGATCTCTCATTGTTTTGCCTAATAATGTTAGTGTAAACTTTCACCAATTTAACATGCATGAGCTAAACAATAATGAAAACATAATTTGGAAGACAATGTTAATGTCAATAATGAGAGGTATATCGAAACATAGAAATAATGTAATCTTTAATAATATTGTAACTCATGAGCAAGAAATATTTTCTATTTCTCAATTAAAAACTTGGATATAGATTAAAAAAACTAAAATGACAACATTCTCTTCTTCAAAATGGTGTATATGTCCATACACATGTATTAGAATGATACAAATTAAAAATTAATTTATTAACTACATCTTAACTAAACTTTCTCATCAATGCCTATGATACCATATGTATTTGGAATTTGTTGCCAACTCATCTTATTTTTCTATTATCTTTGCTCACTGTCTATGTCCAAATCTTATACATGAGAAATATGAATGTGTTTCTAATTATGAGATTTTGGCCTAATCAACCGTGGTAGAGGTTTATATTTGTCGCATGTATTTTTTATTCTTTTTTGCAACAAGAATGGCCTGGTAAGAATCATAACATGATGCACGTTGTCCATTTGTTGAACAAGACAATACACAAGAGGATTCTAAATGATGAATGTACAAACATGGTAACCTTAAACTACAAGCTACATCTTTTCAATCTCTGAGCATGGAGATATATTTTGTGGATTCACATGGACAAATTCATCTTTTTTCGAAAACCTTTTTGTTAAAAGGATTAGATTGGATAATATTTTTTCTGGCTCATTGGACAGTTCATAAGGTCATTATATGAAGGGTGAATTAATTGTTTGCTATATTTGGTATGTAAGGGAACATATAATGACATTATCATATCATTTGGGTAGATGATGGCCATCACACCAAAGGCTAGAGTTACAAAGATGGTAATTTGTAATTATCCAATTCCAAATTTGCTTTTGTGTAATTTTAGTTTTTGTAAACAAGTTGGAATACCACAAGTACTTTTGTTTAAAATATTACTTTTGCCAACAAAAAAACCAGTATTTTAGTTTAAGAAACATATTATTATATTTTATAGTACGATAAAGTCATCTGTAAAAGTAAAAATAGTGCTAAAAAGTTAACCATATTGCAAACCAAGGTCTTCGATCAATGGTTTCAAGTTATTAAATATTTTAATTTTGTTAAGCTTAAACTAAAATTTTCATGAATAACATATTTATATATAAGAGATAGCAAGTGACAAATCCTCCAATATATCGTTCAAGTCCCACATATTCGACAGTCGGGAGACGAAGAGTCATAAGGTTTAGGATGTTGCTTTTTTGTAACTATAAATAGATGTGTGATCCATCCGTTGAATGTACTTACATTCTTTTTCCTTGTCGATATTTGAGATCTAATATTTAGTAGTAATTGTGTGCAGAGAGTATTTTCCCTACTAAGGTAATCATGTCTTCTTAGTATAATTTATTTTTAATCTACTAAAATGCCTCTATCTGATATTGGAGAATTGACTTTAGCATTAGAATGCTTTTTCCAAGCATTTTCACCCATATTGAAAATTGAGAGCTTAGAGACTAAAAAATGATAATTGTCATCTGAAGATGAAATAGAAAAGAAGACTCTTCTAAACCCATAGAAACATAACATATTTATTATTAATAATATCATATAATAGATCTTATTAACTGATATAAAAATATATTATTTCTTACAATATTTATATTTAAAATTAAAATACAGTAACTTATTTTAAATATACATAACATATTTAAAATAACTTAAAAATAAAAATAAGATACATAATATAATAAAGATAAATATTCAAATCTATAAATATTTATCGTAATATAATTTTGAAATAGTGAAATAAATATTATATAGAATATAATAGTCAACACAACAATATAATATAAAGTTATATAAATAATAAATATTTTATTTAGAAAAAGATTAAAAGTGAAAAAAGTTACCTTAGGTAAAAGAAAAAAAAGTCATGTTAATGAAGAATAATTAAAACAAAATCATATCTTATTTTAAAAAATTAGAACAAAAACTTACTAAATATTTTAAAGACACAATAAAAATTCTAGAAACAACTAAAAATATTTGTTTACCAAGCAACACTAATAATGTTACACAAATTTTTTCCCCAAATAAAAAAAAAAAAAGTTAAAAATTAATTAAAATCACACACGAAATATATTCATGTTCAACTCAGCAAAATTAATACAAAACACATATAATATGTATACCCAAACTAAAAAATCATTCCTCTCAAACCCACCATGCCTATATTTGGCATTCACGCTAAACTTAAACCTCTCATGCATCTTATAATTGTGATGACCTTATACATAAATAAATTTCACATATAACTTAATATTTTACACATGTTATGACCTCTTAATAATTTATAGCACAACACAAAGTCACTTAATTTATATGTTAGGAAGGTCATAGTGTACAAATAAAAAAAAAATTACTCGACATTCAATTAGATTCATTATGATACAAAATTAAACATGTATTCAAATAAAACTGTTTCACCCTCACTTAATCACTGATGTAAAAACAGTGACCTGCCTGTAAATGTTTAAGTCTTGTCCCTTTGGTAAACACCCTTATATATATAATCAGAATAAGGTACCGACCATGCATCATAGTTTTGTTTGTATGAACCTAAATGATGCAACCTATTGTTTGCTAATAAAACCTAATCTTCCTAATTCTATCAAATGGGTGTGCAAGCATGTTAATTAGTCTTCCTCACAAATCACTAATTAGCCAGCAACTTCACTCACCATTAATTTGGTGAATTATTGGTTCATATTTTATCTCATAGTGACAAATAATTTTTGTAGATGGAAAGTCCGTATCAAGGGTGACGTATAGCTTGTTATACTTGTCAAGATGCATGCATATGTACGGTGCAAGTTACAACAATTGAAGCCAAACTAAACAATATATGAAACATGTTTATCATTTTAAATTATGATAATGATGTGGTGAAAATGAAAAGGCCTCCATAATCTGGCTTCGATCGGTTGTGGCCGGCTTTTATTTAGTTTTTCCTTTTTCTTGTTTAGGTAGAAAAGTATGCTACATTTTTCTAGTCTTTATCATGCTTCCTTGTTCTTTTATGTACTGACGTCGGTTTACATGCTATCTTCAAAGGAATATATATATTTTTGTGTGTGTGGAAAACAAAAACATGTACAAAATGTTGTCATTAGTTCTAGAAGGCTAGAGGCAGTTACATGATGTAAGACTAATTTGATTTTCAAAATATGGCAACTCATTAGTACAAGTGTTCTGATCCACATACAATTGTGACCTAATTATCAGAATTTTTTAATTACACTTTTTACTTTTGTATAGAACTCTTCATCCTATTTGTTATTTAATAATTGAAAATTTTAAAAAGTTTTAGATATTAAATTCTCGTATTTGGTCCTTATTGTATTACTTTTTACCCTATACGTAATATTTGTAAAGCTAAACCTAAATTTGTAAGCGTAGCTACTGGATGAGAAAATTTTACGTGTTTTGGTCTTTCCTTTATGTTGTTTTTCACTTTGTTAGCTTTCGATGCTCTAAGATTACCACACGATAGAAATTGATATCATAAAATCTCTAAAAGTTTATGGTGCTGGTTAAAATGTTAGAAGTCTCTTCTAAAACACATCTAATTAAAAAAAAAAAAAAGTATTTCTTCACTAAGCATTTATTGAAAGGGATTTTTGAAGACAAAGTTCAACCCTTCTTTCTTCTTTGTTTTTTTATGCATATTTCTTGCTTATTCCCCTGTCTGACCCTCTTCTTTAATTTTTTTTTTTATATTTTTCTCCATTTTTGTTGTGAAATCGTGGAAATAAAAGATAAAAAAAAAACAGAGAGAAAAGAAGAGAATGGGAGATGATAGAAGAAAGAAAATTAGAAGAAAAATAACAAGGAGAGAAACTAAAAATAGTCTCCATTGATGTGTGACAAAAACATCTCCATTTCTATTCACAAGGTAGTAGAAGAAATTTATGGGGGCTTAACATTTTTTTTTAAATGATTTTAAATCTCTACTTTGTATTATTTAGCAATGCTAATTATCCTTTACAAAGCTAATTCAGTCCAAAAAAAAAAAATTCACGTGTAAAATGTATTCAAATTACTTATTTAGGGACTAAAATAAACGATTTTATAGTCAAAAGTCACATTTAAGAATAAAATGAGTGATTAAACCGTTTTTATTTCATATATCGAACATTTATTTGGAATGAAATTAATATGTTTAATAAAATACTCTATCAAAAAATTGTTAACTTTTATTGATTAATATTTAAATCTATTCAATAAAATTATATTCTATTAATTAAATTAGCTCCAAAGATTATTCAAAACAGAAATAGACTTGTACTTTTACAGTTTATTAATTTTTTGCAAGTCATAAAAATTCTTTAAATAACTTTTGTATACAAACACACGTAATCTCCTAACTACTATTTTTAACAATATCTTAATTATTAATTAAACGAAAGTATTTATCATAAAACAATTGTATATGTTTACGTATATATTATTCTCATTTCATTTCATGCTCTAATAATGAATATGTTGAGATCGTTATTCAGTATTATTTTTACTACACCGAATTGCTCCTATTTTGGAAAGATTATTGATGTAGTTATTCAAATCCGGTAAGAATAGTTATCATTTAAAATAAAGCTAATTAATCAGAAACACTAATGTTTATCCTTAACGTAAACAAGTAATGAACTTAACTTGGCAAGAAATCTAAACTTAATTGTGTCATGACAGAAGCAGTTCATCTTGATTCAATTAAAGACGAAGTTAACCTCCGAAATAAAATAAAATAAATAAAATAAAAATGAAGGTAAGGCTAAGTTATAGCTGTAAATGTGAAGGCCAAAATGATATTAAACCTTCGTTCTTAAAAGGCACAGCTGTTAACACTTGCATGATAAGATAATTGGGGTGAGGTTAACTTCACTTACCATTCACGTAAAGGGTGTCCCAAGAATCGCCGGCACCAAGCAATTAAGCATCGGTTTCTCAATTTTGAACTGCCAAACTTTTTGCTTATGCTTGTCAAAATTAATTAGTTGACGCCTCCGAATCAAAATTCAATTTCGAATGCTTTTCACCCTTCATTATTACTATCCACCTTTCAGATTTTCTTCCTTTACCATGTTTTATGCACATTATGCTCTGTTGACTATGAATCATCACAGTTGAAAAGATAAGCATTAGTGGGTGTAGGTAGCCATACCATAACATAACCCAATTTTGCATATTTGACTTTCGTGCTACACCACACCCTTTTTGGTTTTTTTTTTTTTTTCATTTGATTATTATGCATGAATAAGAGGAAAATGTTTTGAGTAGTGAACTGACATAATATAATAATTAATTCTTGGAAGTGAAAATAACAGAGAATGTTTAGATGGCTTGAAAATTACTCAAAAGACTGGGCCAAAGTCGAGCGCGTGTAGGGTTGAGTGGGATATGTGCTCGGTATACGAGGAAGGAAAGGGACCCAAAGCAGAAGATGGAAGCAGCTAAATGCGTTTAAGCAACATCATAACCCTAGCATTGGTTCCCTCTCCTTAATCACATTTTTCCTTCGTTACGCTAAAATCTCACAAATCCCAATTACTTACTAATATACTTTATGCATCTTCAGGAATGAGAATGACACAAATTTACGCTACTATCACGTTTTAATTCACTCACTATTTCTTCTCTTAAATACCATAAATTATTATTCGTCTTAGGAATTACTTAGGGATGAACGTGTGACGCAGGGAACTCCTTGGATAACTTAGTTAATTAAAACTGACGTTAGAGGTTAAAGGAAATATAAATAATAGAAAACGTGAATAATCAGATAAAGATGAGTTATAATATGTGGGAAAGAAAGGAGATGATAGAGATCACAAGAGTTTTTTTTTTTTTTTTTTCAAATGAATTTGAAGTTGTAATGGTAGGATGGCGTGCCATCTACCATACATTAAATAAAGTGATAATAATAGAAAAAAAGAGAAAAGGAAGCAATATATTAAGAAGTGCATTTATAGTGGCATGGCAATTGCGGGATCTTTGGTGAGGGTTAGTCACCGACTTTGCGTCGTTGTGAGACATTTTCTGCGTATTGTTGAACTCAATTTTAATTTACTCAACGAGTACAATTAATTAACTAATAAAACACCCGTTATTCCTGTGTAATGGTTGGAACTTTAGCCTTTGTTTTCATCGCTAGAACCATCTTTGCCGAATCGAATCCTACTTTTTGGTCGTGTATTTTGTTCTTGTTTTCTAATAACGGGATTCTTTTAAGTACCCGTTCGATTTGCCACCTTATTTAGCTACTTTTCATGTCTTACATAATTGTTTTTTTATTAGAATGACAGATTAAAAAAATGATAAGACTTCGAATTGAAGAAGCGTGTTTACCAAATATGAAGCTTTATTTTGAAATTACATAGAAGCTGTGCTTAACAAACATAATCTTAGTTTGTCTTACATAAGTTGTGTACGATTAATTTTTGTTAAGCTATTAAACTCGTACGTGAAGAAAATACTTTTAATTTTTTTTTAAATAAAATTGTACATAACAAATACAAATTGGGTATTTTCATTTCTCAAATAAAATGATATTCATCATGAACGACTTCAATTTAAAAATAAAATAAAAATTTAATTTTTCGACATACGACTTCACTTTAAATAAAAGAAAATAAAAGTTATCTTTGATTTACATAATTACAACAGACTAACAAAAAATAATCAAATTAAAATTATTTTCAATATCCATAACTTCTGTAAGAGGAAAAAATAAACAAAAATTATTTTTATCATGCACAATATCTATATTTTTAAAATCAAAGTTAAAATTGTATTGTATAAACGCAACGTGTTAATATGAAGTCTTGAACATACTTAATATTATTATAACTCTTTCTAAATTTTTCCATTAGCAGAGTGGTAAAAAAAACAACATAATGGTGATACAATTAATGGGTATGCATAAATAGTGATGCCCGATGGCTACAAACTGTGTGTGTGATGCTTGAAATGGGTACATCTATATGATGTGTGATAATATATATGATATATTTCACACCATTCACAATACAGTGGCCTGTGTGGGGATGAGGTTTTTGAATTGCAATGATTGTGTTCCACCCACTCAACCTTATCTATTTTCTCCCGCAAAATTTTTCTTCCCGTTAAAAAAAATCTCTGCACGCCCAATGGTACTACTTGGCTTCAATTACAAAATTGTAAATTTCAATGGCCAGGTTAATATGGTTGTACGTGGCTTAAAAGAATTGGGTGAAGTAGTCAAATAGGATCGTCCCTTTGAAAAGAAAAGCGTAAAAGTTGTGGGAACATGATGACTAGGGTCACATTTGGTTAAGAGCCAGCAGGTTCCAACTTTCCAAGTTCACTCACACCCTTTTTTTGTTTTCTTTCTTATTCTTCTTTTTTTTTTTTTTAGGTCACTTCCTTCATTTGTCTGCGTGTGTCTGTAGTTAAAATTGGCCAAGTTCACTTACCATGCACGTAAAGTTGAAGGAAGCATGGAATGGTAGTTTGTCCTAGGACTGGGAGGCATAAAGCAACTTCTTGCTTACACGGCCAAAGTCGTGAGAATTCATCAACTCAACCCAAATTAATTCCCAAGAAATTGAATCAAACCACATTTAGGTCTATATTTTATTCATCCCACACAAGTTATTGATTCAGATTCGCCAATTGATAACATGATATCTGTCTGATTCGCCCCCATCAAGTTACTCTAAGTTGGGCACATAATTAATCATTATGATGGGAAAAAAATGTTTTACCACTTCACTGCCAATGAGTTGTTTGTTATTCAATACAGAGTATTAATGGTATCATGATGAGATTGGCATAGTATTTTATACGTAGAAAGTTTCTCCCAACTTTTCAAACCAATAAGTAGGGTTTGAAAACGGCGCCGTTCCATGGGAAATGGAAAATCTGTATCCTTTTACTTTTTTTGGTCCAATTAAAATATTAAATTAAATTTTTGAAAATTTAAATCACATATAAGTTAAATAGATTGAACCCATTTACATTAAGCTGTTAAATTTTAGTCAGATTTAACCAATTTTTACAAACTATTCCAAAGATGATGGGATAAAACGTAATTTATCAGTTGTACCAACAAGGTAAGGTTCACATGCTACTACATGTACGATACAATAATAAATTTGGCCTTTTCACCCTGTCTATCTTATCTCATGCCAGAGGTGAACATGTAACTTATAAATCAAGTTTCCAAAGTATTTGTCAATTTCAATATACACTCAGTGCATCAAATGAAAAGAAAAAGAATACTCTCTCCTTCTATATTTATCAAGACTCTTTCAACAATTTATATATTTGAAAGAAAATTAGTTCAATTAATTAATCTGGTAATAACTTATATTATTCTAAAATTATCATCATCATATATAAATACAAAGTGATTGAGTTAGTTTTGATATCCGTAAATATTTATAATATATTCTCAAATCAAATCAAAAAAAAAAACTTTATGTTATGGTCTCGACTACAAATTATTTAATTTTAACTTTCTAAATTTTTATTTATTACATTTTTCACTAAAACTTGGTAAGTAATTAAGGATATTTTAGAAAATCAATAAATTTTATATAAAGATATAAATAAGAAAACACTAATTAATATTATGTTATAATTTACAAAGATAAATAAATAAAAGTATCTTTTTACTTTCGTAAAGCGTCAAATAAGATAATGTATTAATTGCACTAGGCCACTAGCTTCAGTTTAGACTTTCTTTTTGGAACCAGTGTTAGAAGGAAAAAAAAAAGTAGGACCCAAAATAATTAAAGCAGGAACTAAATAATTCAACTTATATTTATTCAACACTAAATTTAAGTTCAACAAAAACACTTTTACAATTCAGTTAAACGAACTCAATTTTTAACTTGATATTAATCAATTAGTTCAATTTTATCTGGGTTAAATTATTTTTGTGTAAATTTGAAGTAATACAATACTTTTTATTGGATAAAATAGAATGAAGTTTCACGTTTTATTTTTTATTTCCACATAAAACTATATATATATATAAAAATTATTTAAAAATTAGACTAAGAATAATAATATAATTTACATATCTTAATCTTTGAAAGCACAGACCGATGGAAACAAAATCTAATTGAGTCGTTTTTTGGGTTCATAAATAATGTTGTACATATTAAATAAAATATTGAACTAATTATGAGTTAATTGGGTTAATTAGCCGCCCTAGCTAGAGAAAAGGGAAAGATGAGATTCTTAATTATTGTTCTTTTTTCCAAGGAATGACGTGAGAAGAGAAAGGTGGGTGTGCATAACATACTCACGTACTTTACTTGCTGGTACATGGTTAGAATTAAGTGTCGGTTATACATGAGTCATTTTTCAGATGAGTGCAAAATAATATTCAGTGGTTTCCCATTACGAAAGTTACAGTACAATGAAGAGTGTTGTTTGGCTGCATGCACCATGGGTCGCGTTGACCTCAATCTCACTATTGGTACGTCTACGTTGTTGTTCGTAATACTATAATCTTATCGTTTCATTACTTTACAAGTTATAGTTTCTTTAATAAAATAATTTGTTTATTTTGGTGGCATAGTACAATCCGAACCAACCAGGTAGGCTCAAAAACATAGTTACGAGTTTGAAATGAAGTTGAAGTGGTGTTATAATAAATGAAATGACATTCACTGGTTCATTATTCATTGCATAACACAACACATGTGTAACACTAGTGAAACAAGCAATATCTAGCTTAGGTCATACTCCACACTCAACCTTGGTTTTGGTTGGGTTTAGATGGTGTGGTATCACGTGCACATAGTCACACACAGCGGCCAGAAGGGACCCTTACGAACAAGTTGTAATTTGACAAATGCGTTAAGCAACATCCTCTGCATTTGTCTCCAAACTTCTCACACTCTTGAGATAATGGACATGTATGGAGGCATGCACCGTGCAGTGGTTTATAAATGAAGTGATCTTTGTTGCTTCAGTTGTTAGTTTAATTAAGCTCTTTTAGTTTGTTTATTAGTGAATCTCTCTGCGTACGGATTGAGGAATGAGATTGACATCTTTGTACGTCAACTCTGATCTCTACAAAAATATCCCAACCTCCTCTCAACCTTTGTGTAACTTTTTCCAAAGCTTCATGTCTTTTGGGATTCATGTTACAAAGTTTCAGTAGTAGTACTACTAATAATAATAATATATGCTATTTTAATTTATTTGTGTTTCTGCTTCCAAAAGTCACACATAGCAGTGAAGAAGTCACTAAACTATATATCTCATATGGATGTAATAATTGAATTTAACAATAGTATATCTTGATAAATTTGACTTTGGAACATTGGAACACAGACTTAAAAATAGTTTGAAGTTGGTGCATGCATGGTGTGGTAGATTTATAGGTCTTTTGTTGTTTGAGTGGCAATAATAGGGGCACGTAGTGAACCCAGATAGGTGATTAAAAAAGCTACCCAGGATGAATATTGAACGGGTGATGTGTGACTGAAAATGAAACGCAACACATCTTTTATTTGTTCTTTTGCCTTCTTCGGAGAATTGTGGCCCGCTTTAGGTGTCAAAACCGAGTGCACTTAGTCGTGATTTCCCTTTCCACAATTTATAGAGGTTCAGTACATATATAGCCACATATTCCTGCACATGAACCCCATTAAATGGCTATTTGGTGGCCATTGTTGTCAAAAAATTTATTCATCCCTCTTATTCTTTCAGTTCTGTTAACCAGAACTAAAACACAAAGGAAAGGAAAGGAAAGATTGATTTATTCTAAAATTATAAAAATCAAGACTATAGTTACGGATGATAATGGCAGCTCCTATCCAGATTTTGTATTTTATATTCAAGTGAGCAAATGGATTTTAAAGAATAAAGTGTAACAATGAACTAGCTTATTTAAATTTAAAATAATTCACTTTTTAAAAATATTACTTATTTAAAAGAAAACATATTTTTTAGCATCGAAAATATATTTTTTGTGATAACAAATAATTGGTCACAAATAACGACAAATATCGTGACAAAAGTTAATGTTTGTAAGAAATAAATGTATAAATATTCTTAATGACTTTTACGAGGAAACAATTTTATCTCTAAAAGTATCTTTACAACAAAATTTGTTATCCCAACACTAAATTATAATTACAAATGTTGTCATAAATTAAATATAATAAAATTAGTAATAACTTTTGCGAAAAACTTATAAGTGTCAAAAACAAAAACATCACAAAACTCATATCTCACTTAAGCGTTCTTAATTGCACTTCAAGAGGTTCAAAAGTCAATATTCTTTGATATTGTGATGAATTACTTATAATAAAATATATAACACTTATTCTTTTACTATTAGATATTTTTCTTTAAACATTCTTAGTTAAAGTGAGAGAAGGATAAGTTTTAAAATGTTGGAAGTGTCTAAGATTGAGACTGCTTAAGCAAATAACTTTGGTAAGCGCAAGTCTCTTAAGAGCCATTTTTATAAATGCTAGAATAGTGACATTCCTATAAAATGTAAATTTTTGTGTGTTTTGTTATGTAGTTCATACTTAAGTTGATGCTAAGAGGTATTTAATATTAAGATTCTCACTAAGTCGCTTAGAGTAGTCCAAATTAAGTATTGAAGCGATGAAACACAACAAACTTAAGATTTTCTAAGTGTTTTTCTTAAGTATTCACACGCATGCTCAACATATTGAAATATATAAAAAATTACACACAAGATAATTAAATTAGAAAATTTAATCACTCTAAACTTTAGAATAATGTAGTCAATTTTAAAATAAACTAAAAAAAGAAGTTGTCTATTCTGCCTTATATATTGCTTCTTCATTATAAAAGTTTAAGGTATCAGTTTCTTCAGAGCTTTAGGATTCAATTGCAAGTTGTTTACCGAAGTATTTTGGCCAATCGATAACATATTTTTGCTTTATAGGACATAAAATATCTTAGGAAGACCACTGACCATGTGGATAGAGAATTCACATATCTATCCATCACCATGTTAATACCCCTCTAAGTTGTAGTATTTGCCCTCTCATTTGCTTAAATTGAAACAATCACTAGTTGCATATGGGAATGTTGTTGTTATTTCACATGGTTGGGGTTTCTCTACCTCCTTAGTAAGAATACAATGATCTTTGATGAGATAGTGTATGTAGACATATGCATAAGAGCATCGGGCTTTACATGTAGAAGATTTACGTGAATACTAAAGAATTTGCACAACCTAGTTACGAGGGTTGGAAATTTAAATCCACACAAGACCAACACAAATTGTTTCATTTGTCGAGAGACAAAGTTGCTAACGTTGATGATCATCGTGCTCTACACTAAACAGATAAAATTTGCAATGTCAAATGTGTTGAAGTTACAAGCTTTATTGGTGAAGACAAAGCTTATCCAAATTAGTGAAAACATATTCAGATGTGGTCTATGAATGCACAATGAATACACAATGAGACAAAAGTTGTGACTCCTTACACACAGAGTGCGCTCCAAATCTAGGATGGAATAATGATGACCCAACCATCGATCATACTTTAATTGACAGCCTAAGGGGTACTAGCCAATCTCAAAGTGTGTATTAATGGTCAATGCATCATATGGGACAAAGACTTCGCGAGCAAAGTTCATTCGAAGTAGTGGCTTAAACTTCTTATTCTCTCTGAATACCCTTTTATGATACACTTTAGCATAAAATTATCTAAATATGTTTTTATTGGATTTGAGTCGGACTCAGAAAATTCAATTCACCTTTTCGCCTTTAGCCTGGAATTGAAGATTTCAAACTCGTTTTTATTATAAATTAAACATTCTCTTTGAATACATTTTTTTCTATTCTTTATCTACTCATAACAAACTTATTGGTGTGCTGAGTAGAACTTCCTACCATAAAAAAAAAAAAAAGAATCCTCTTATCCTAGTTTGGAATCAAATCTAGAAAAGATTTGAAATTCTATTATAAATGCAAAGATTTAAAATTAAAGCATGATAAGAATTACAATATTGTTAAACCAAAGATATAATATATATTAACCAAAAAAATAAAAATTGATTGTTTATAAATATAAAGTATTAAGCTTCCGAGTAATTATATAATTTCCTTCTATATCCTAATAGAATTAACTCATGTAAAAATTAAACGTGTCAATTTAAGAATTTCATTTGAAGTGTATTGCGTACTACAAATGACACTTATTTAGTATTAAAATGAGTTTTTTTTTATTGAGTTCATGAAAATGTTTTTAATTAATTAAACTATTGTTGTTAAATTTAAAAGGTTTGAAAATATTTCATAGTTTAGAAATAGATCTCATTAAGAAATATGAATAAACACCTATATTTTCCCAATTATTAAATGAATGGCAGTGTAAATACCAAGTACACAAGCATCTACAAATTATATAGAGGTTTATATACTAACACACCAACTCAATCCGAATTAATTGCGATGCATAAAATAAGAGACAAAATTAATAATGGGTGTAAAGAAAGAGGCAAAACCATAGAGCATCGATGAAAGAAATTCCAACGCGTCCAAGGGTTAGTAAAAGAAAGTTAATGTGAAAGTAGGAGAGCTACAAATACAGAGAGAAAAGCAACAGTGAGTGGAGAAGTTGTTCTTGTTGTATTGTTGGATACGTTGTTGTTTCATTTAGTTTGAAGGTAAATTCTGTGTTTTGCGTGACAAGTGAGAATACGTAGTGACAATAACATTAGGATGTGGTATGCGTGGCATGTTTTGGACAAGAAGCGTGTATCAATAAGAGGGAACAACTTACCTGTCCGAAAACCTCCCAACAAAAGCTTGGTTCCACTTATCTTTTTACAACTTCAGATTCTGTCCGAAATTAGGAGGAGAAGAAAAGAAAGAAAGTTGTGTAGAACCTTAACCTTAACTTTGGTCTCCCTTTTTAACAATTTCTCTTCTACCAAGTTTTTTTTTTTTTTTTTTTGTTACCAATGAAGCCTTTCATGATATTCTCATAATTACTATATAACATTTATTTACATACAAAAAACGATAAAACTCTTTTTAAAAATTTATT
>Ga0099824_1005932_pt1 | contig 17008 bp, 6 predicted proteins | sample SiratrowhiteBW_FD_76837 | JGI IMG/M metagenome (GOLD analysis project Ga0099824, IMG submission 76837) | Root nodule microbial communities of legume samples collected from California, USA - Siratro white BW | ecosystem: Host-associated > Plants > Roots > Nodule | place: USA: California... | reverse complement strand
ATATTTAAGTGAGTTATCTGCATAAAAAGATATCTTAGGAAGAAACAAACCATTTTCTTCCAGTATCATTTTCACGATCAATTTGTTTCCATTTCTGTGGTAAACATTGGCCGTGTTTCAAAATGTGAAATACAAATAGATAGTGACAATGTTAACTAATAATACAAACAAATAAATATTATTATTATAACTTAAAAAATAATTATTGAAAAAGATTTGTAGTAATTTTTTGGGTAGTAAATTAAGAAAAGAAAAAGAAGGGAAGTGGTTGGTTGTAGAAGGAGTAAACCTGGAAGTGCACTGTTGGGACATGGGATGTCTAAGGTGCAAAGGGGTATGGATACCTCTGCATTAAATCAATGTCAGCTTCTATCTTCTTCATCTCTTGTTTCTCTAGACAAAAGGGACAAGCCAATTCAATGGCCTAAGGGGGCATGCCATGAGCCCAGATTTCCTCCTCCCTCCGCTCCTGGGCCCCATGTGGGCCTCACCCCCTCATTGCTTCCCACTGTTCTCTGCACCCTCCCCTGGTCCCTCCCCCTCCAAACTAAGACTCTCTTCTCTGTATGGGACTCATAAACAACCTAATAGCTATAGGATAATCTCCTGTCCTTATCCATTCCCCAACAGCACAGACACCAAGGAACATACCTCTTTCATTTAAGATTACTACTCTCTCACCTCCAAATTCAAATTATTATTATTTTCTTCTCTAAACTTCACTTCTTAAATCATACACATTTAAATTTAAAGATTAATAGCATAGATAAATAATCATGTCACATAAAAGACTTGGATAATTTTTATATTTATAAAGCTAACTATAATTGCATTAATTGGGTTTAAAAAGGAATCTACCTATCTTTATAGCTCTTTGTTTGCTTTTAGCTAATCTCAGTCCAAGTTGAAGCAGCCCGAGACACATCCCTGAGATGTTTTCTGCCGTCTTTGGCATGTTTCTGGCAAATGAATGAGTGGTTGACGTCCTCTACGGCCACTTCCCACTTTATAATGTATAATTGATGCTAATCATCAATCTAAGCACTGTTAAGTTTTAATCACTGTTTTTATTGGTTGGGGGAAAGTTGTGATGTCAATGTCACAGCTACATCCAAATTTGAGCAAATCAATACGTAACTGGATTTATATAAGGGATACCCGACAAACCATGTATCCGACAATTTAGTTATAGCTTTAGATCCTTAATGCTGGATCAATATCTTCCCAATAAACCTTATTTATTTGACAGATTTGATAACAAGATACCCATATCATGATATATTACGAACTCAAAAGAAATCTTAAATCATATCCTAATCTCAAACTCAAACTCATCATTACCATCTAGGACCAAGTTTAATCTGTCTATATATGTTATGATTACCATTTAAAGGGGATTTTGTAGATTTACTAGTACATCTCAGGATTAGACCTGAAGTCATGTTAATCCCACTCATGCTTTGTAATAACCCATGATAAGACTACATATTCACTTTTTAATCATGCTTATATGATTGGACCAGAGGCAAAGATGTATATTTCGGTGTATCCATACACACATGTCGGCTTAATCGTCACGACAAACAAGCTTCTACATCAAGCTTATCACATGACTGATCCAGTTATTTATCTTGAATCAAATGAGAAAACGATGTAGATTTGCATTTGACATCAGATTGTGACAGCACTATTATAACTTGTCAAAATGGAATAACTAAAATTTTCAGGGTTTATTAATTGACAACGTTACTGCTGATTTTGGTACATATATTCAGTCAGTCACTGTAAAAAATTAATGCACCCTTCACGTACGCACGAACCTTGTGTACTTCTTGATTAGCCATGTCCCAATCCAACCCGTGCCATTAATTACTGCAGCTTTAATCATCATGGAAAATCACTGAAACCAGATACAGTACATAAGGGTATGTATATGGTCTATCATTTTTATCTCCCAAAAGTTACCAAACAATGATGGTCCTGGGGAACTCCATTTCATGTTGATGATTAAAACCTAAGTTTGTAAAGTAGCAGCAGTAAATAATGAGTCGTACGAATTTAGCTTACCGTAGTAAAAGGGGAGAGAAGCGTATTTATGTGGGAAACTACAAGTCCATTTTATTACATTAGACAGTGATGAGACGTGTTATTACATAGCTAGTACTTGATTATACATCTTCAAAGCCTCATTTATACTTTGCCATTCTTTCTTATTTATTCCTTTCTTCTTGAGGGATAATAATAACTTGGCAAAATTTAATAAATCAATAATTAACCTTTCTCTAACTTCTTTATTACACCGTCTGAGGAAGACACTTTAACACCTTTCAAGCTCATGCTCGTTGCTTTATGTGCACAAGTCAGAAGGGGTTTAGGTTCAGACTTGTCATAGGTTGTACCCACAGACAATAATAGGACCCATCTATTTATTTATTTCTCAAAACCATGATTTTATTTAGAAATGCATTTTAAATTATTTTCATAATTAAGTAACTTTTTATTTTTAAAATAAGGTCCTAATATTTGTTAAAAAGTTAACTTTTTTTATCTATATTGATATACTGTACTTCCTTTCGACAGTAACCATTTGTTATAACATCAGAATTTTTGTGACCAAGCGGATAAGGAATCCAATTCCTCCAAAGTAAAAGTGTGTAAGAATAGAGCTATTGATAAAATGTGTGATGAAATCTAAAGTTAAATTCTCTTGAAGTTGTTAATTTTATAAAAAAAAGATAGTTATAAATATAGTTTATCATGCGCTCTCCTCACTTTGAAGAGGGAAATCCCTGATTTGAAGTTAAATTTGAGCACAAAATAGAATTAAAGATGAAACAATTCATGGACTTTTGCTAACAACCTTAAGCTTTCTGATGGTAGTCTTGTGTCAATGGTTGGCTTGGATGGGTTATCCATAGAATCAGTAATCGAGGATTTTGAAGGAAGATATTAATTGCTACGGGCTCAACAAGAACAAAAATCATTAAATTCAATTTCAGCATTGAATGAGTCATGATCAATAAGTATAAAGAGGAGGGGTATGGTGACTGGTTCATCACTGCGGTTTTGGCCACATCATGAACATTTACAGGGTCACAACAAACTGAGGCTGCAATTGTAGCTGTATCAATGACACTTAATCAATTGTAATTTTCTGCAAAATTATGACCACAGTTTGGAGAACTTGATTGGAATAAAGATGAAAAAAAAAAAAAAAACAGAACTAAGAAGTTATATCAAGCAGAGACAAGGCCAGTGCTGCATTGCTTGTCAGTTGAGGAATCCCTAAAATAATAAAAACAGGGGGGACCCCTGAATTGCAGATGGACGTGTTGGTGAGCAACAAATATGTACAGCATTTACTTCTTTGGGCACCAACAAATATGTTTATTGCTAAACAAATAGCAGCACCTTGTCTTCTCAAACTGGTTTGGTTGGGAAGTGTGTTCCAACTTTTAACATTGCTTTCTAGGTCATGCGCTTTTCTTAGGCATACTTAAGGAGTCAAGTGACAAATATGCATCAACGGCCCAGAGAACAGTTTCTACAGTGTCCAAATCCAGCATTGATAAGTCCTGATGTGAAATCCAAAACAATTTAATATCAAAACTAATCACCATTACTATCATTCAACTTTGATAGCTTTTGGCATGCATAAATTGGTGGGTGCCATATACTCACGTATCTTTTGCAAAATTACAAGTATGAACAGGTAATCTAGATGATGTAGTTGGTTCTAGATCAGGCTAGTGTCTGTGGGAAAAAGGGTAGGATCAGACACATGGCTGAATAAATATCAAGCTCTTTTCTAGTTTCTTTCTTTCTTTCTAGTAACTAACGCTAGCTATGCAAGATACATCAAAACCCAGTTGATCATGTTGTGTGTACATCTATAGCCTCAGTTGGAAAAGACACATAGAAGAAGATGGTGCATATGATTGGAGAGGACAATGCAACATGCGGGTCGACACTGAGAAAACAAGTGGAGCACAAAATCCACATGGACTGTCTATATCCACACATAGCCAAAGGTTAAGGGAAAAACAATTCTTTCAGTTTCTTGGGGATGAAATTCTCTCTCTTCACTTCATTTTATGTGTATTGGTTTCTATTTTTTTGTAACTAAACCACATGTGACTTTTGTGTCTTCACTTTTATGTAAACGTCTATTCTTCTGTTTAATCTTGTGCCAAAGCATAGGCTTTTTGGTAATTGAAGAAGCAGTTTGGGAGGTAGATGGAGTATGTGGTTTAATGCTGATAGCCTTTCTTTATTGATTTATTTGCTATGAATAAATGCTAGTTGACATCTTTGGCAATACAAACAGATAACCGATTGATACAGAGATATTGTCACACTGATTTTCAAACTAGTTAGAATGAACTTCTCTTTGTATTCACATTAGCATCTACTAAACCCCTTGCTTATAGGGATAGGGAAATTCGGAAGTTCCTGTCCTCTCAAACTGTGCTCAAGCTCTAGATAAGACCTGATGTTTAAATATCTATGATTTGCATTTCATCTGCATATAAACCTTATAAAGTTAAATCATCTATTAGTTACCCGTAACAGAGAAAAAATTTCACTCCATTGTTACTTAATTACATCAACGATAAGACTAGTTCAGGGTAAAGTTGATAGATATTTTAGTTAAGTTTTAAAAATTATTCAGCTGATTAAAACTTTAAGATAACCAATTAATTATGAGCTATTTGTAAAAAGTCATTTTCAGTACTTAATATTTCTATCACGGCCTCGCCACATTTTAGCAATGTTCAATGCACATAGATTTAGAGCATTTCTGCGTGTTTCCATTGCACATGCCCTCTGAAAGCATGGAAGATCTTCGTAGCCTTTTGACAGTTCTATCCTTGTAACAAAGACAACTCCTTTGTCTATGGAAACAAAAAATTGTCACGTCAATTCATTTACTATCTTTTAACAGGCGAAGTAAATTGATTAGCTTTGAAATGAAACGAAACTGACCAATATTTTAATGGAGTAACGCAAGTACACACTCTTTACTTATAACTTGTATATAATTGACAATACAAAATGATCACGATTCTACCATTGATATATGAATATGACTTACAACTACAAATTTTCTTATGTGAGAGGAACATATATAGGCCCGCATGCATTGGTTCGTTAAGCAGTATTAAATTTGAAAGAAAAATAGTGAATAATATTATATGAAAATTAATTATTATTGATTTTTAAACAATTCTTTTTTGGGTCGAGGTTGAACATCATCAAGTTAACCGAACTTGACGGTGTGGATGGATAAATAATAATAAGAACAACAATGATAATGATGCCAAAACTATGAAGATTCTGCAGATACATATACATAAAAGCTAACTAGGCCAACAAACAAATGCATGGCCAGTCCTGTCAAGAACATGATCAGTAGCATCAACCCCTCATCTCTCAATAATAGTGAAATTAACTGTACCAACAGAATAACTGTCACCACAAGAATCAATACTTTGATAATTTACATGACATACTGCTTTGTGTATAGGATTGATAGTCTCTCGGAATTTGTGCATAGTAAGTCCTTGGAGAGTCAAAAATCACTGGAACGGAACAATGAATCTAGAAAAGATATGGTCTTATTTGGTCGGTATTTTCTGTCCTTGTTGGTTCTTCATCCATTAATTTTGGTACCCTTTATTCATCTTCAAAGGCCACTTTAATCTGATGGACTAGGAAACAAGCCAGACTTTACGCCACCAATTACCCTTTCCTTCAACTCAAATGATGTACTTATACCGATACCAAGAGTAACTTTGTTTTTTTTTCTCCTAATGCCTAATTTCCTTTTGGCTCCTTCTCGTGCCTCTTTGGAATTTCCTTACTAGTGTAAAAGCTAAATCCTGAAGAAGTTTTGTTAAAAAAAAAAGGGGTCAGACTCAGGAACCATACATTATTGAGTTATATAATAATGTTTTAATACGAGGCAGGATGTGAAAACTTACAACATGTTCGTAGTTTTGTAGGGCAGCTTTGTGAAAAAAAATTATTAATGAAAGGAACATAAGTTGTTGCTGAATACATATGGATGAAGAAACTTTTGTCGCTGGTCCTCTGCGTCCCAGAAATGACTACCGGTATCCTGAAAATGATGTTTTTGTCAACAACAATAATAGTAAATAAAGAAAACCATTTTTTCTTTTTCTAAAAATGAAAATTGGCTATTTGTGTTTATACCTCCTCCGAGAACATAGTTGACCTCTGCCCTTGAAGAAAAAATGAAGCTGAAGTATCCAAAAGATAGTCACTAGCATTGTGAAAGATGTTGGTGGGGGTCATGGTGGTTGTATCAGCAAAAGTTGTGGCTTGGTTGGGGCTGTTGCAATGTGACACACATGGTAGTGGTGATGGTGATGCCATGCTATTTAGTTTCTGAAAAATTAACAGAGACCATGTTAGTTCATGATTAGCCACATGTTTAACTAGATCAGTCAACATGGAAAATGTTAATTTTCTTTATCAATTCTCACCTCTGGTCTAACCAAGAGGGTGTCTAGGTCCGTTGACAAGTCATAAAACATGGGATTCACAGAAGCAAGCTTCATTGACAAGAACTGCAGAAATTACAGGCATAGCTTAGCTTGTTAGAATAATACACATTGTATATAGTTCATTCATGATGAACAATTAAGGTGAAATATTAACCAGAAAAACAATTGAATCTGTTAAGGGTACCTCAACTTGATTCTGCAAAGACTGAACATAATTGATTATTTCATCCAACATAAGGGCCTTTCCAGTCACCTAGATAAAAACCAAACCACATGAAGTTGTCAGAAAAAAATGGGAAAAACTAACGTATAAAGGCAGTTCTAACAAGACCACAATCGCATTTCACAAATCACACAACCAAGAATAACAGGAGTTGTTGTTGAGTGATAAAGTTATTTGAATATTACTTTTAAGGAAAATAAAATTATTGGTCCTACATGCAAGTGTGACATGAAGTTCTACTTTACCTACCTTATCACAGCCTGGCACAAGCCTTTGCAACACCTTCATCCGTTCACTTATCTTCTCTCTTCTCACCTGAAATCCATTTTCTTGCAACATTAGAATGAGACATGAAGATAAACCTCCAGAAAGCCAGCACATTAGTGGGGCCCACTGCCATAGAAAAATTTGAAGTTGTTAAGAGAGTACAGTACCCTCTCAGCAAGGCTGTGGCTATCCGTAGCCTGACCCCTTCTTGCTCTGACGTGGATATAGCCTGTTGGAGGCTCTTCAAGACATTTTCTCTGCTCCTTCTTCTCTACTTTTGCCTTGTCCTCTTCTTTCACCCCACCATTGTTCTTTCTTTGTTTCTTGCTTCTTCCTTCTGTTGCAGTATCCTACAATAATCAACAAGACAACACAAATTTGGTTAACACACTAAGCACAAACTATAGTATAGAGAATTAACGATGGAAAAAATGCACAAAACTTAACATAATTAATAAAGCTAGAACATTTTCTCAAGACAAACAAATAAAGCTAGAACAATAACTAATTATGAGTTTACTAAATTTATAATGAATACCTTGAAAGTTGGATTAACAGTATAAAACTTTGTGAGTATAAAGAAATTGAATTCAAATTTTTACCTTGGATTGAGTGTTACTAGTCAAGGAAGATCCATTTCTGGTTCTCCTTTTCTTCTCCAGAGGAGTGTTGACCTTCTGAGTGACCTGCTCACCGGTTTCAAGCCTGTCGACGACCACAGAGGACTGAGGGCTAAGGTTTTTAGTGACAGAAGGCTCATTGTCACTGATGGTGATCTTGGAGCTTTGGTCAACACAGCTAGTGTCCTGGTTTGTGACACTGAAAGATGTTTCCTGAGGGAGGTGAAACTGGGGAGGAGGAGGAGAAGAAGAAGGGGTGTTCATGTTGGTGGGGAAGAATGCAGGATCAACCAGAAAAGGATGGTATTGGTATGAAAAAGCTGCCATGTTGTTTCTTTGGGTTGGAAATGCAAGTTATCTAGAAGGAAAGTGATGAAAGAGAGGGATGCAGTGGTTTGGAGGAGTCAGGAAAAGATGGTCTGTGACAAAACTAAAAGGGTGTGTGGTCTCTATATATAAAGATCTGAGCCCATAAAATGTTGAAATCTTTAAAAGCAGTAAGTAACTCTTTCTCATGCAGCAGAGGCAGTACATTTGACTGGTCTAATGTCATCAATTTGTTTTCTCTTTCATGTTAGTCATAATAATAAATGACACTCCAATTATCATAAATAGGAAAGATTATTAGACTCTCCGGGGTGGTTTCTTTGTGAGGAACCCTTAAAAGTAATACCAGTGTCTAAGAATTTTGAACATTAAATATTGTAGTACACAGTGAATTTTGTATGGAGTGCTATATAAAGTATTTCGAACATACACTAATTTAATTTTATATTGAAATATTTTATTAACCTATAAGAGTTAATTTATATAATTTTTCAATAGTTAAAAAAATTATTTAGAATCATATTTAATATTTGAGGAATTATTATATAATATGTTTACATTAGTAACTATCTAGGAGAAAGAGTAATACTTTAAAGATGACAATTAATGGTTTTCTTAATTATATTATTCATTTTGTTTCGAAATAGTTATCACTTCATATGTTTTTATTTCATTAAAAATATAGTTCATTTAATAAATTAAATAAATATCAAGTATATTTCTTAAATAGTATCTTACTTTACATTTAATTAATTTACAAATTGAATTAATTAATAATCTTTTTTAATATTTGAGGAATTATTATATAATATGTTTATTTTAGTAACTACCTAGGAGAAAGAGTAATATTTTAGAGATGATAATTAATAGTTTTCTTAATATTTATTTTGTATGCATAAAATAAAAGAAAAGAAATAAAATATTTTCATTGAAGAGTTTTATCACTTGTGACATCATTTGTTGTCATATAATACCCAATTATCATAGATTAAAAATAAAAACAACTATAATAGAAAACAGAAAACAAGGAGTTAATATTTCAAAATAGTCTCAATATAATTATAACTTTAAATTAATATAATTAAAATATGTAATTCACTATTTATTGCACATTAAAATTAATTAAATAGAAGTACCCATAATATCTCATTACCAACATCATTTATAAACTCTATCAATAAATCACTCATACATTAAATTAGACATAGTGGTTTGCATCTATCATTATTAGTGTGTTTGCAGAGCATTTGATAAGCATTTGATAATATCAAATTGCCAGCCCTCTCATCAGACTTTAACTTCCTATCTTCATCTTCTACTTAATGTTTCAAGCTCAATAGTGGAAGCATTGCTCAAGTGTATTTTTTTTGCTAGTTTAGGCATGAATTTTAGAAGTTGGTTATGACATAGGACTTTGAATTAAAATTTTTGTTTAACTAAGAGTTGTAAGTTCAATTATATAACAAAATTTTTAGTTGGGTGAAAGTTCACTAAGAGAAACTTTGTCTTGTAATCTCTTGTTTCACAGTGAATTTCTGTCATGGACATAGATTGGATTTTGTTAACACTTTAATGAAGAAGCAAATTGCTTAAGAGTTTTCACTAAAATGAATTTTAACAAAACATGTTTTTTTCATCTCTCTAAGTAACGAGTTTTAATGTCTCTCCAAAAACAAGTATCCTAACCTCTCCAGGTGACAAGTTTTAACACCTCCTTAGTAAATAAGTATTCTTTACCTCTCTAGGAACAAGTATCCTTAACGTCTTCAGGTATTCTAGTCTTAATCTCCCCTGAAATCAAGACCTCTCACAATAAGAAAGAAAAACACTCTCAATAGAGAGAACAACCAAATCTCACAACTATTCACAATGTGAAGAATGTACAATGGTTTGCTCTCAGAAGATGATTAAACAATGAGATTCAAAAATTGAATTCTAAAACCCTATCATATTTACAATGATCTATCAAATAATCAATATTAGGTAGTGGATACTTGTTCTTCATAATCAACTTATTCATTTGTCTATAGTCGGTACTTGATGAATTGTCTTTATTCTTCAATAGCAACACAAGAGCTCCCCATGGAGATAAAATGGGATAAATGAACTTTCTCTCTAACAAGTCTTTAATATGTTTCTTTAACTCAATCAACTCTATTGGAGTCATCCGATAAGGAGAAATAGATATGGGACTTGCACCCAGAACCAAATTTGTAGAAAAATAAAAACTCAACTTACCCTTTTATAGGTAGTCTTACATGTAGGAAAAACATCCATAAGATCTTGCACCACTAGCATACCACTCATCTCTTTTTCTTTATTCACATCTAGATGAGTGAAAATAACAAAACAACTAATTTCATCTTTCACTTCATTCCACACCTGTTATGCCCACACCAATTCCATTTTACTATGATTTCAAAAATTAATCGATTCTGATCATGGTCTATAAGAATGTTATTGATAGAGAACCATTTCATCCTTAAGATGATGCTAAGATCCTTAAAAGGTAAATAAAGACGAAGATTTAACTTGAATAGATGTCATTAAATCTATATTGAACATCTAACAAAAGTTGTGCAAGTCATAAATAAATAGGAAGTTGGTATGTGAACCACCAATTCATATTGAAGCTTTTTTCCTAGACATATATAAAATATTCACACAATCAAAAGACATAAAGGAGTATGTTATCGAAAAATCATATAATACTCTCAACTCGTGACCTATTATAAATATGGTTTCTTCTTAGGAATATATATTGCTCTTCCAAGACTAGAATTTGTAATATGGTTTCTTCTTAATGTTCTTCCCTTTATCACTAGAGGATGCACTAACATAAGATCAAATCATTATGTTATTATTTTTAAGACTTTCCACTACTTTGTCTTTTTTCTATCAAAGAAGGGAACTCTCAAATAACCACAGAAACAAAAATCCCCTTGATTTCATACCTCAACTTGTTCTCAAACTTTATACATCTATTGGCTTCAAAAATAAGTTAGATACAGAATCTTGCTAAATGTTTAGATAATGATTAATTGTTTTAGTTGCTTTAGATACCTTCATGAAAGTCTCTAGCTAATTTAAGATATCTTGATGTTGGTGTGTCACAATGATACTTTCTTACTGTAAAATAATAACTATAATTTCTTTGACATTGACCATATGTGACATACTTACTATAATAGGAAGTGAGATAAAAGGTCTACATCTAGTTATGTAAAAATAGTTAGATTAAATTTTTTACCTAATTCCTTTCCCACGTGTTTATCTAAGATGCAATACAATAACATAACACCCCAAAGCTATATAAGTTTAATATAAATACACATTTTATATATTACTATCTCATAATTATATATAGTTATATTTAGTATATGTAGTTATTACTTAACCAACTAGATGTAGGATACAATAAAAAAATTAAAATCATATATTCACATGGCATTTATCATAAGATTTTATAAAAAACATTTTTACATATGCTTTTAAATATTTGTTCATGTATTAAAAAATGATTATTCATGTGACAACACACATAATGAGTGACTACTTTTGGAAGAATAGTATTAATTTAAAATTAATAAACTACCACTTATCATAATATATGATTTGATTAATAATTTAACCACTTATGATATAGAAACCTCATGCATAAGAGTAATTTTTTAAACATCTTTTTGAGTATCAATGACTTTTCACTTGACTTAATATTAAAAATCAACATCAACTTTCACCATCTAATAAATTTGTTTATACAGTTCAATGTATCATTAGAATATGCACTCTCAAATCCCCTAACTTAATATATACATAGAACATTAATAACTTAGTAATATGTCTATGATTACCATATATATATATATAACATATGATAATGCTACTCATTACTTATCAATATCTTAACAACTTTTAATTTATCCCACATTATAAAAATATACAATAACATAAGCAAATTTCACAAATTGAATTAACTTAAATTCGAAATAAAATGTGTTAAAGGAAACATGTATAAAGCTTTAATTATACATAATCCATGTGACCTAATTTTCTTTCTTTTATCAGAATAGATTTGCTGAGTGAAATTGAGAAATTGCTTAATAGTTCTTTCACTCAGATTTGTTGCTAGTTAAAATCTCATTCACTAGGAAAATTTATGAAATTCATTGGCATATTACTATTCATTGGACGAAATCAATTAAGAAATTAGTTATTTACTCTTTGGTTGGAATCCGTTTAGTGAACTCCTATCCTCGTGACTAATATATAGAAGCATAAATTTTACATAATCAACCAATATACCTGCAATTTAAAATAACTAATTGTAACTTTTAAGCCTCAATTTAAATTTATTTTCTATTCCTATGTACATCTATACGAACTAAAGTCATTTATGATTATTCAATAAAAAAAAACAAAGCTAAAGCAATACTAAAATGACTTAACTCTATTCAGTTTTAACAAATTTAAACTTCTAAATAAGTGTTAAATTCTTCAAATTTCAATTTTACTATTTAAAACCCAAAATTATAATAAAAAATACAATATCTAATTATTTAAGAAATTCCAAAACAAAAACTACAACTTTTAAAAACATCAAAACAACTTCTCTGTAATTTATAATTATCTATACTACTAAAATAAATTAATCTCACAAAAACAATCTTAAAGAAGAAAGAGAGTTGAATGTACACATAATCCATGAAACTTACCAGAACACTAACTAAAAGTAAATCAGTTGAAGTTATATTTTTCTCAACTTATTAAAAGGATGATACAAGATAAAAATATTTTATAGCAGAAAGTTATTTAGTCTTTCTAGATCGATCAAAATTACTTTTTACCCTATCAGTTTCCATGATGAAATCTATTAAGGAGGAAGATGAGAAACAAATCTAACAAAACTAGAGAAAAGATAAAGGACAAAAAAGTATAAAAAACCGAAAAAAAAGATAGACAATAAAAAGAAAAAAAACACATGGTTTTCACAAAAGAATAAAATTAAAATTTAAAAAATATAGAAGCTCAAAATTTGTCTAACTTTTATTTATAATAGTAACTAAAGATTATGTCAGGTAAATTCACTTGTAGTGCTAACTAACTTTTTAATACTTTTATTTATATACTTCCATGCGTTTAAATAATTAAATGCTACTAGAATTTTAGCGTTTACCAATATTTCAACCGATCCTGTATAATCGCTGCAGCAACAATGCATCAATGGATACAAAAGCATTCAAAGAATTACTATAAATGGTTTAAATTTATAGAAGTTTAACTGAAATTTACTCTTGAGAAAAAATAAATATTTTTTGTTATTTAAAATTTTCAAATAAAATTTATTTGCATTAGAAAAAATTAACACTCATTTACACTTAATTATGTACTTTTTATTTTACATATTCATTGTGTGGACATAATCGGAATTCTATTTTTTAATTAATAGAAAATATGAAAGCATATAATATCATCAATTAGCTGTCTTGTTTTCGATTGATAGCGACCCTTTTCCCTCTTGTTTGTGTACAAATTTTCTTTTTCTTTTTTTGGTATGTAAGTTTACTGAGTGAATGCTCTGAATTGGGACCCAAATTTCCTGTTCATTTTACACGATTCTTCCTTCTTTTATCCAAAACGATCCAAACAAATTGCGTAGCACAGCAGTGCAGTGCAAGAAGCTAACTCGTGATTATCATTTTCTAATCACGTCTTCTAAATTTGACATCAACATTAAAATATGAAATAAATCTTATTTAAAAGAAAATGTTTATTGTGTGTTCATTTAAAAATTTAGATCGCGTTAGTTGTTAGTTCCTACGATAAAATAAGAATATAATGGATATGGTTGGGTTGAAACTTTGGAATATACCATAATCCTTCGATTTTAAACATACGATGATGATGAAATCAGAAATGAATCACATCATATAGTTCTCGACCCAGAAGGTACAAAATACTTAAAGGAAAATAATAATACTATTTATCTATTGCTACTTCTAGGTATTTTGTGATTGGAATTGGAAGTGAAATTTATAATGAATCAAAAACCCAATGATATTTGATGGGGGATTTGATAATTCAGTGCATAAAAATTGATGCCATGGAAGACAGAGAGAAACAAATGGCATTGCATTGGGCTGAAGTTGTTGGATCATAAAAATCTATCGGCCCAAGATAAACCACTTTTAATTACGTAATTTTTTTAAAAAATAATTATGAAAATTTTTGAATAGTACTAACAAACAACAAATATAGAAATCATAGGGAGATGTTGAGCTGTTTAGTGACGTTTGATACGTGTTAGTATTAGTCCTTCCTTTTTGTTTTTCACATGTTAAGTTAGTCAAACTAACTAAGAAGTTAGTCAAAGCATTCTAAAAAATATTAAATTGACTTACTACATTTAGAAAGAAAGTATAATTTCTGCATACTTTGTTGTTAAGGTGTTTTGCTGGCATATTTTTATTAAGAAAATTATGTTTATTAAATATTTTTCAATTAGTATTTGTGATTTGTAAAATGTTATTATTGCACTTAATGTGCTTAGAAATATTCTTGGAAATGTTTTTGTATATAGAATTCTAACTCTGTAAATAAACAAGATAAATATTTCTACATGCAATATTTTAATCATATAAATCGAAATAACTTTATTATATATTTTAATGAATTACATTTATATATATATAGTACTTAATTTGATGGAACATTTTAGTTATAATATTATTTTAAAGATGATAGAAGTTGTAAATATGAAGTAATTTGAATTTGGAGATGTTAGAATTTGTAAATAGGAAATAATTTGGATTTGAAAATAATACAATATTGTTGATCAAGCTCTTAAATATTCTTATAATTTTAGAGATAGAAGTGTTTGTTTTTAGATGTGATTAATTTTGTAAGATGTGTTATGCTTTCAGACTTATGTATTACAAAATCATTTTATGTTTTCATGCAGGAGTTTTAGGATAAAATAAATGCATTTGTGTAAATTATTCTATGTTGATAATCAGTTATTATTGATAGAATACAATTGATTATATTAAGTAATAATGGATTATCTGAAGCTAAGTTCAAACATAAGATTCGTAAATAATCGATTATGACCAGAAAGAATCAATTATGTTATTTTTTTCGTGAGTTTCATATTTAATTAAACATAGTCGCTTATCACTAAACAAAGTATATTATTATCTTTCAAACAAATTACATAAATGTTTTTCAAAATTTTAAATGAAAAAAGAAATTTTATACATTTAAAAATCATTTTTACTCATTTCTATTATTCTAAAGAACTTTCCAAAAACATAATAGAACACTAGTTCTCAAAAAATATATGAAAAGAGTTTTTGATAAAATACATTGAAAAATAACATTGCATATTTTTTTAGTTACACACACTAAATATATTTTATTCATCAATAAATTGTTATTTCTATACTTTTTAATTGATCTTTTTAAAAAATTTATAAATAATAATATGTGTGACTTATCATATTTTAAAGTTTTTTTCTATCCAAATTAGATCTAGAAAAATGATTGCCACGATCCAAATCCTTCGAATATCGAAGTGAAGTAATTTAAAGTAAATATTGATGGAGTTGCTAAATGTTATTCGGGATATACTAGTTGTGACATTATTTTTAGGAAGGGTGAAGAGATTGGAAACTTCGTTTCTTTTCTCGGAGTTTAAAATGTTGAAACTGTGAGAGTTATTTTGGCTATTAAAATATCCTGAACTAGTAGTTATAGTTGTGCGTGGCTGAAAAATGATTTTATTTTGTTGTGTGAAACTTTTATTCTCGTTTGATTATCTCTTAATCTATGAGAGAAAGCTAAAGAAAAATATATGCAGCTTTTTAAGTATATGATGTTCAAATTTTCTTTAATCTATCGTGAAGGAAATAATTGTAGTAACAAGTTGGCTAACTTTAAAATTGATCCAAATTGGTTTCTTTGTGTAGGTATAGTAGTTTGGTCTTTCATGTTTTTTATTTTATGGTATGTTTCATATATTGAAAAATAATAATAAACTATAGTGTTTATATATATATATATATATATATATATATATATATATATATATTAATATGTCACAAGTTTTTTTAACCACAAATTAAGGTTGTATGGTACTGGCAGCAAGTTTAGCGTAGACTTTGTGACAAAATATTTGTTGTTTTAGACCGAAATTTGAGGTGTGAGAGATAAAAAGCAAAGTAATTGTTTGACTGTGGTCAATATGCATGTTTATAATGCATGTTGCATGCACGAATGGCAATTTCAAGAGAGTAATTCAAATTTGGATTAACGAGCCGTGAGTGAAATATGTGTTGACTCCATCGCTGGAATTTGTGTGACTCAAGTTACTGGACCTACCTTATGAACTAAAATTTCTAGTTATTATTCTCTCCATCTACACCTGTTTTCCAATACTCATTTTTTTACTTTCTTATTTTAAAAAATTAATTTCAAAATCAAATAATTTATATTGTTATTTTCTTTTTACTTTAAAAGCAAGATAATAATTATACGGTACATAACACCGTAACAACGTCAAACAGTATTTTAGAATTAAAAAAAAATAAAAACATTTAACCTTTGAAGTTTCAATTTGATATATTTTACCATATGTTTTAAAATTAAGCATATTTACATTTGCGGAAATGTTTTATTCATGATATATGATATAAATGTTTAACAAATGGTGCACACTGAAAATAAATAAATAAAAATTAAAACATGAATTCCTTTTTATTTAAACGACAACTAATGATTGTAATTATGCTTCACGTGATTTTATTCTTCTTTCTTCTTGACTGCAGACTTCAACTTTTAGGTTACCGAACTGATCTCTCATTTCATTTCTTCTTCTTCATCTATTCTACATTGTAAACGTTGTAGTGCTGTTCCGGGGTTTGAGTTTGTTTGTTCGTTTTTTTTTTTTTTTTTTTTTTTTTTTTTTTTTTTTTTTTTTTTTTTTTTTTTTTTTTTTTAAAATATTTTTTTTTTTTTTTATTTTAATATAAATTTTTTTTTTT
>Ga0099824_1005928_pt1 | contig 17015 bp, 13 predicted proteins | sample SiratrowhiteBW_FD_76837 | JGI IMG/M metagenome (GOLD analysis project Ga0099824, IMG submission 76837) | Root nodule microbial communities of legume samples collected from California, USA - Siratro white BW | ecosystem: Host-associated > Plants > Roots > Nodule | place: USA: California... | reverse complement strand
TAGCAAGCAAAACCAAATCATATGTACAAACCCTAAACCCTAAACGAAGCAAACATCGACACACAGCAAGCATGTTGCACACCAAAAAACCTTAGGGTTTAGGGTCAATACCACCAATATAAACGGTAAAGCTTCGACGGTGGGCAAAAGGAACGCGAATCTTGAAAAACGAAGGCGAATCTGTGGGCAGAAGGAACGAGAATCTTGCTGTTTCGTCTGTTCTCTCTCCTTCAGAGGATGCGGGGTTAATGAGTGCAATGAGAAAATGAGATCTGCTTTTCCCTCTCAAATTGTCCTGCATTTTCAGATGGGAAATAACAAAAGCAACCCTTTGCAAAAAGACAAACATGAACCACGTAAGCAGAAAAGAAGTTGGCTTTCTCTTTCTTTGCCACGCAGGACGACAATGCCACGTTGGAGTGTCAAATGGAGGTAAGAGAAAAACGAGTGTCAAAGTAACATTTTCATTGGCAAAATTATGGTGCTGGAGGCTTCCATACCACCTAAGCATTAGGTTTTATCTTTAATTAACATTAATAATTAAATGTCACTTAAAATATTAGTTTTTATTTTTACTTAATCTTAATAAATAATAATTATGTTTATATATGCTGTTTCTTTTATATTATATATATTATTTCCTTTTTTTTGAAAGTAAAAGTAATTTAAGTATAAAAAATGTAAAACAATATATAATACATTTTCATAAATTAATAAAAAATATATCCCAAAAAATAATAAAAATATTGAATTTTAAAAAATAAAATACAAAAACTGTTTTAATAATAAAAACATAAAAAATATAAAATTTCAAAAAGTAAAAGATATAAAATGTTTTTATAACAATAAAATTATAAGTATTCACAAAACAAAAGTAAAAAAAAAATTACAAAAATATAAAGATTTCTGAAAATAATAAAAACATATTAACAAAACATTTTTTTAAAAATATAAAACAGTCTTTCAAAAATAAAAATATAAAAGAAAAATTCAAACAACATCAAACAAAATTTTCAAATTCGAACTACCTAAACCCTGATTTTCTAACAATGATACAAATAGGTAGGACCAAGGTCAATCCTTTTCGGGTCAAAAAACTAAAAAATATTTTTCTTTGTTATTATTTGTTTGTTTATTATTAATTCCTTGTTTATTAAATATATATATTTGTTTTTTTATAGTTGTTGTAATTATTATTTTTTTTGGGAAAAATATCATTTTGTATAACCACGCTCTTTTTCTTATTTCATTAAAAGTACCGTCTTAGGACGGGCGTTGTGGACTACTTATATTTTCTCCACATGTAACCGACTCCTGAATCCGTACCTGGTTTGCAGAACTTTTAGTTTTTAGGTTTTTCTATAGTTTTCTATAATAAACTATGGTGGCGACTCCAAATCTCTAAATAATTTTTTTAAAATTAATTTTTGATTGTCCCGTCGTGATACGGTTGTGACAAATGGCGACTCCGCTGGGGACATTTTAGAGAGTCAGGCTAATTTAATTAAATGAGTAAAATTTGTATGATTTTCTAATGTTTATTTTTTCATTTTCTCTTTATTACTTTTGTAAATAATATTTGTTGTTATTTATATTCATGTATATATTGTTTATCATTTTTAAGACTATTTATGTTCGCATATCATGTTTTTATTTTTGTATATATTGCATGCTATACATTTTAATTTGCAGCGCATGAGCGTACCCAAGTACCAAGTATGTAAATACTTGTATTGTTGAAATATTGAACCTAGGGTAGAAGACATGTTATATATATATATATATATACCTGGGAAATTTTCTGGTTGTTTTATAGGTGGGAATTGGGTTTGCATTTTTCTCCCTTCACTTTCACATTTTATTTTCATATCATGAGTGAGGCCCTATACCCGGTCTGTGGAGCTTAGAAATAGAGGGGTCACATAACAAGATTGTGGGATGTACTTACTTTCCTGGTCTTTGTGAAAACTCCAGCTAGAGTCTGTTTACTTTATTCTCATATCTATAAAGGTCATTACTGACTGATATGACTGTGTAATAAAGGGGGCCATGACTCTGGTGACTTCATTAGGAATTAGGATAAAGCTATTCTGTGTGAGCTCATGTAAAAATCCTAGAACTCTACACATTATGTCAAATCATAATTAGGGCACCAAAGGAGACATTTTACATCTCAATTATCTATTGTCATTCATTACACACAAGTATTAAAAAAAAAGTATTGCAGTGCAAGGCTTGAAGAAGAGGATAAGAGTCAAGGTGCTGAAGAGTGATTTGACTATCCTCAGAGAACTAGGACAGAAGCTCAAGGCAGTGCAAAGGACTATCTTCAGGAGTAGATATGAGAACTTGCTGGGATTGCTGGAAGTAGAGGTTCAGGAACCTGCCATTACTGCCTGGCTCAGTATTATGATCATCCACTAAGGTGCTTCATCTTTTGTGACTTTCAATTGGTGCCAACTTTTGAAGAATTCTCACAAATCCTGGACATGCCAACGGACAGGATGATGCCTTATCAGCACTTGGAATAACTTTTCTCCATGTACACCCTATCTGGGATCATGGAAATGCCTGTGAAGGAATTGAAGAAGGAATTTGTTGAGTTATGTGATAGAAAGGGTTTTATTCTAAGCTTCTTAGAAAGGTATTTGTGAGGAAGAAAGTTGGGATGCTATTATAGATGTTTTAGCCTTAGCTCTCTTTGGGGTTATGTTGTTCCCAAAGGCTGATAATTTTGTAGATGATGTTGCTATCAAGTTCTTTTTAGCCTTCAAAACTCGTGTTGAGAATCCAGTTACTACAATCTTGGCTGACACTTAAATAGCTCTTGATTAGTGTCACATAGGGAAGAGAAAATTGATAGTTTGCTACTTACTTGTTTGTTGGCTAATTGCTCGCTTCAAACAAAGGGTTGTAGGTATTAAGTGTCCAGTGGAATCAGCTAAGCAATAGGGGTTGGAGACCAAGGGAGCGGATGAATAGGCTCAATGTCTGGCTGGTTTAAGTCAGAAGAAGGTCCAATGGCAGCCCACATGGCAACAAAAAAACCTGTCTAGTATACCAATGTGCTAGAAGTGTTAATGTGTCACTCATAGGTACTAAAGGTTGTATCAACTATAATCTTGTGCTTGCTTAGAGACAGTTTGGTTACCCGATAGCAGGGACTCATATTTTTGTTTCTTTATGAAGAGGATTCATCAGCTGAGATACTTATAGAACTTTGAAGAGTTTGGGATAAGGCGGTCATTCAGGGGAAAGACACTAGACCTTGGACCATGGATAGTAAGATATCATATCAAAGGTGGCTGGTGGAAAGAATTTGGTGGAAATAGAGCTAAGTAGGGGCCAGACCCACGGAGCACGATATTATTTACAATTAATTAATTGGAAGCTGCGTGGGTTAGACCCACGAAAAATGCAAAAGAAAAATCAAAAAATAAAATAAAATCAAGCGGGAGTCAGACCCACGCATCACAATATTATTCGTAATTAATTAATTGCAAGTAGCGTGGGCTAGACCCACATAAAACACAAAAGAAAATTCAACAAAATAAAAATAAAATCACGTGGGGGCCAGACCCATGCAACACAATATTATTTGCAATTAATTAATTGCAACCAGTGTGGGCTAGACCCACGCAAAATGTAAAAGAAATTCAAAACAAAAATAAAATAAAATCAAGCAGGGGCCAGACCTACGCATCACAATATTAAGCAGCATGGGCTAGACCCACATAAAACGCAATAAAAAAATTAGAAAAATAAAAATAAAACCTAGCGGGGGGCCAGACCCACGCAACACAATATTATAATAATTACATACGATCTAATAAGTATAATAATAAGAGTAATAGGACAGAAAAGCTCTTTGGATTTAATGGTTAGGGGATCTGTCTAATTGTTGAGAGGTTTTGGGTTCAAATCTCTCCTAATAATATGGTTTTTTATAGTTTTTTTAAAAATATATTTTTTTAAATTATTATAATTGTATTATAAGCGTGGGCTTGACCCCCGCAAGCTTTACCATCTCTACGTGGGTCTGACCACGCATAATTTATTATATTTAATTATGCATTCAATTATATGGGCTTTTGGCCTGAGAGTATTCTTGTAGTGTTTCTTCCTCATGTAACCTTTCTTATTAGTTTTGCCTACATTGCTATCCTTGCTGCTAATATTCTTGCTTTCATTGCCACCATCCAAGACACCACTTAGCCACATTCATGTTATCTTCTATTCTCATTCGTGTTGTTACAGCCATTGAGCCACTCCGATGGTTATATAAGTAAGATTCTCCATTTCACAACAAAACCTCTCTCTCCCTCGACAATGGTTACGCATCACGAAATCACCACCACAATTCTTTTCGAAACAAAATTTTAACACTTCATTTCTATTATTCTAAAAGTTCGTAATAGATTACAAAAATCACATTGACACCTTATCTTAATTGATAGTAGAAACTCAATGAAAAAAATATAAATATATCCTTAATCAAATAATTTTTTAATAAAAAATCAATTAGAAATTCTTAAATTTATAAAAAATTCTAATATTTCACTAAAAAAATAAAAGAGAAAGGTTAGAAATAGAATAAAAACAATAGAAAATTGCTAGAATATTTATTATGTAATAAAGGAATTAAACATACTAAAATACCTTACAAACAGTTTTTTTTACAACTAAGACTAAAGATGCAATCATCAAAAGTCTTCTTTCCCAATTGACCTTCATGTTTCACATTTAGTGACCCAACTATTTAACCACCTACACATAAACAAAAAAGTGTTACTATAATTTTGAAACAATAATTCAACGTTGATATATATTATGATAATATTTCTTACCATGAAATAGTGAGAGGATTGAACATACAGTCTGAATAAGTGTGAGTAAAAGTAGCATAGTTGCAGCAATTGTAGATGCTATTTTCCAAGGAGTGTTGAAGTACTCATGCAAGAAGATAGCCTTATATTTTTTGTAAGGGTTTTCATAGAACTTATTTAAGCTATTGCATAGAGAGAAATAGTGTGAATTGAACTCTGGCATAGGAAGATTTGAGTCCAACCTATTAATCATTCTAGCCACTACCTTAACATCACCCATCCAATTGACAATAATTTTATTATCAATCAATACTTTCACATCTTTTTCAGTGTCGATGAGAAAATCTAGAACCTTTAGGTATTGACTAATAATGCTTATATCTGGAATGTGACAATGCTCAAATGCCAATATATTTCTAAAGATTCTTTCTGTGCCGTCATTTATATTCAAAATTGGCATGATAAACTTACCCTCATCCGAATAGGTAAAGTCAAGTAAACTTTCATTTGGATTCACTTGGAACTTAATACCTGCCTCTGATAGTTGGCTTGCACTGTATACATGTCTAACTTCATTGTATTCCTCTGGTTTTCCAAGATCAAGATTTGATGATGATATTATAGTAGATCTTAAAAAATCGGTAAAGTGTTTTGGACTCTCTCTTGGACACACTTTTCCAAGAGATAGGTTCATAAAATAGTAGAAAGTAATGTCAAGAAAATTCTCAGCCATACCAGTGAGGTTGTAGAGTTTTTCAAGAACAAAGAAAGGAAGTTGATTTTCCAATAGTATCAAGTCATTATCAATATTCACTAGCATCTTTGGTTTTATCAACAAAGGGTCTTTTTGCTCCCAATCACTTTGTCTATGCCATCTTAGAAATAGCTCAATTATGAAGCAAGCATCAACTAGAATCATCTTTAAGAAGTCATTGCTATTATATTTAATAGCCTCTTCATAACAAAGTCGAATTTCTTCTTCCATCTCTTTCATTTTCACCACAAATTCTCTCATAGGTAGTTGTGTTCGATTTAGAAATCCCTTGAGGTATTTCAGTTTAAGCTCCTTCATTGGGCCAACACTATTATGATGATAAGGGCCAATGGAAACAATTTGAGGAGTGTATATTTTGGGATTACTTTTACGAATTGTTGGTGGTACCCTATAAATGCATTGCATATGGAAATCATACTCTTCTGGAGGTTTCACATTTTGAAGCATTTCGGTGCATTCTTTCTCTAGACATTGTAATTCTAGATCTCTCAATTGTCCTTGCATTTGGTTAAAACTGTAACATAAAAATTGACATATTAACTATAATATTAATAAATTGGTTTTAAGCCCTAAAATATTACCTCTTTTAAATAAACATTTTGATACTATCAAACAATTTCTTCTCTACACAAGTGTCAAAGAGAAAAATTCAATAATTAAAAGTGCAACATGACTTTTATGATTGTAGAGATTGTTTATGCAATTTATTTGATAATAAAAATAAAAGGGACAAAGAAATAGTTGCACAATTGGATGTTATAAAACTGGTTTAACCATCAAATAAGTACAATTTTTGTCATGATTTATAAATTTCTTTTTTATGAAAATGGGTGAACCGTGTCACGGAGGTACAATCTCAAGTAAATAAGTTATGGAGAAAAATATTGGTGAAATCGTGCCAACGTGGCATGATTTTAGTTCTTCATAATTTTTTTTATTTTTTATGTTTCGAATAAAAAAAATTAATATGACATATTTTGAAATTTGATTTTTATCTAACTTTTTTAGTGTATATTTGATAGTGGACTCCTTACTTTGCATAGAATTATCATATATTTTGAGTTTTCAAAATTTAGGGTGAAAAAACTTCAAATGGTCATAACTTTTGATAGAGAGCTCAGATTGAGACGCTCCAAAAATGAAAGTTGCTCGAAATTAGATAACATATGTGATGAACAATCCTTGTTGAGGATTCCAGTTCCAAAATTCTATCATTTACTATTAGTTTTCTATTTTTGTTTTTTTTAGGGTATAAACTCTTACTTCCCATACTTATACTTGTAAAAAAAAATTAAAAGGTTTTGTAGTGTTTTCTTATATTAATTATAGATTTATCAAATCATTACAACTTACATTTATTTAAATTTTAAACATATAAAAAAAATATGATAACAAACACTATAAAACTAGTTAAAAGATACAATAAAACTCACATGTTTGCAGAAGTAAAAGATTATCAAGAAGCTTAATTTGGCAGACGATCATGAAAATATGAACATATCAGACGATACACTGATACACTAGATAAACGATCCTAACCAAAGGGAAAAATCAATAGTTTAAAGTCATATATGACGAAACAAAGGTACAAGATCATGCGAGACAAATGCACCATATATAACATCAAAATGCATCAGACAGTCTGATCAATAGTTATGACAGACCAAACAAGAAAAGAGAATATCAGACAAAGAGTTTAACGTCTTACGATAAATGATCTATTGTTACAGGGAATATCTCTAAACTTAATGCTTAAGTTTATATTTCTGATTTAAAACATGATGATTTTTAGTTTACTTAATCTAATTAAATCTAAATAAATTCAATGTTAACACCATGCAAATTTAGAAAGTTTTTGAAAATAAATTAATGATTGAAAATTCTAAGATGAAAAGTTTTTGTATAGTTCAAAAGATTATAAATTCATACATTAACTACAATTGATTCCGATTAAATATGTGATTCATCATCATTAGCGAAAATAATATTTCTAGTAGATAGTAGAAAGAAGAACTATGCAGATGATTCCTATTTGAATGAGAAAATGATGTAGATGCACCTGCACAAGTAAAGGAACAATTAAAGAGTAGAGATAACAAGTTTTCAATGTTCAAATTTCTACGAGAGAAGAAATATGTAGAAGAATAAGACTTATAGAAAACATGATTAACATTCTTCATCTCCACGTTTGAAATTGTTACACATGAAAAGATTTCTAATGCATTGAAAATCTATAATATGAATTAAAGAAGAAAATATTCAATGGTACAAAAGATTACACTAATAGAAGTTTCAAAGGTCATCACTCAAAAAGCTATATAAAGACCTTTGAGATGAAGAAAATAGATAATAAACGAACGATTAGTGTAAATATGATAAAGTTATAGAGAATAAAATATAATTTGAGTTTTATTGGCTATTATCTTTTTGAGAGCAAATGATTTTAAATTCTTCATTGTGTGAAGATTAACCTGCGAGCCTTCTTTGTTCTCTCTGTTGAGAGTATTTTCTTTCTCATTTTTGAGAGGTATTGATCATAAAAGGAGATTAAGATTAATATATATGGAGAGGTACTTGCTTCGTAGAGAGGTGTGAAAACTTGTTGTCTAGAGAAGTGTAGAATAAGCGTGAAAACTCATTACTTGGAGCGGTATACTTTTTCGGGAAAGGTGTTAAAACTCATTTTTAGTGAAAGCTCTTAAGCAAATTTTTGCTTAAAGGAACTGAATGTAACTCTAGTTGTAAGGTGAACCAGTATAAATTTGTGTCAAGTTCTCTATATCTTATACTTTACTTATATTGTTTTTAAATTGTCTATATTTCACGATTTGGGTTCAGGCTTCATTAAAATTATTCGTTCTAGAGTTAATTGTAAGTAACCTTTGTGAAAGTAGGATGTCATTCAAATTATGATGAAAATGTGAAGGTGTTTTAGTAACTATATTATTAATTGTTTGTAAACTAAATTAAGTTGACTTATTACCTGATTTATGCTATCATATTGCTTCGTAAGACAGTATATAAAAATGGTTGATTCAAGTGATATTTAAATATCACGAAATTCTTTCAATTATTCATTTATTTATTTTATTTGTTTATTTATTTGTGTTGAAGAAGATAGTAAAATGACACTTTTTTTTCAAAAAAGCATATCATCATTAACATTTGCAATGAAATGCAAATTAAATGATTATTGAAAACATATTTTATTTAGCGGTTAACCACTTACTCCTCCTCCACTTCCTCCACTCCGCTCATAGTTTATCTGCCATCGTCTTCCTTCCCTTAGATGGCATCTGGTCACCGAAGGAGGACTATTCTGGAGAGTTGTTTTCGTTGTTTTCTCTTTGCTCCACTTGGCAGATTAGATATATCTAGCTATTCTATGATTACTCAGTTGGTATGAGTTACCATGCAACTTAGATTTCCCTGACAGATTATCTGAGCATGAAGAGATCTTCTGAAGGAAAAGTGGGTTCTAGAAGTGGTCGAAATTAAAAAATACAAGCAGGAAGGGTCATGACAGGGACTTTTCTGAAACCGTGGAACGTGACTACGCTCTTCTTTTCACATTTTCCTTCGTCGTTCCGTGAGACGGATATGGAGAGGATTTTTAGCAAATGGCGAAAGGTGCAGGAGGTGTTCATTACAAGTAAACTCAATAGATGGGGCCATAAATTTGGTTTTGTTTAGCTTTTTGACGTCAGAAATGATTGAAGGTTGGAACAAGACTTGGATTCCATTAGAATCGGGTCTATGAAACTGCATGGTAATCTTCCCAGGTATTCCAGACGAAACATTGATTGGAAAGAGTAACTTGACTGGGAAATCAAAGGGGAAGGGCGATCACTGGACTTTGTATAAAACGGAACAGCCGCGTAACGTTCAACAAAATATTCAGAAGGTGTGGAGGGAAAAAAGAACTCAGACAGGTAAACATAGGACGCATAATGTAAGCACATCTGATTGGAAGGGTAGACATATCTCGGTTAAAGATGAGAGACCACGGTGGTTAACGAAAAGTTGGGTGGGTACAATTAAGAACTATAGAAGTATAGAGGAAATTAGAGGATACATTTTACGTCAAGGGCTGGGAGATATTCGTGTTAGGTATCTTGGAGACAAGGATGCGTTATTAACTGCTAGTGAAGGGGTTAATCTGAAAGACATTATCACTAAAAATAAGGAATGCATGATGGAGTTATTTGAGGTGCTTGAACCGTGGTGCGACAAACCCCCGAGAGGCAATAAGGTTGTGTGGTCTAGGTGCAGGGGTTTACCCTTAAATCTCTGGACACTTGAGTGCTTTAGATATATAGCACGATATGTAGGGCCCTTGTCGAAGTAGATGAAGCGACGAGAGATTGGGAGAGGATTGAATATGCTAGGCTGAAGATAAACATTCCTGTGTCCAATAAAGCAAAAGTGTATTGGATTACACTAGAAGAAGAGTGTCATGATACATGCTCCTCCAATTGGAACAGGTGGTGTCTAGGCGATATGCATTTTGACTCTAATTCGTTTACGGTTTCTAAGGTGGATGACATAGAAAATATGTACGACGATATATAGGGCTTGGAAGACGTAGTTGTGAATCTCGTCAATCACGACACAAAAATTTCGGCAGTGTTTTGTGACTCCAGTGAGCGGTTGGTGGAATAACGGTCGAAGCGGGTGGAGGAACCATGTACAGATAAAACATAGGGGGAAAAAACTATCTCTACAATTTCGGGAAAGTATTACACCAAAATAGGTACTAGAAATGGTGGAGGGGTACATGATTATGGATAAGAAAAGGGGGTCACGGAAAAGGAAGTAAAGCAAAAAGCAGTACAACTTTTGGAAAGTGATATGGGGCTGTTTCCTGAATTAGGAGGTTGGCAATGGGAATTTTCGTGGATTGGAGTGGAGTCAACGCTATCCAAAGCGTTGCTGGATAACAACGTGTTCCAAGGGTGTGGTACACGTGGGGGTGTTACTGAGCCCAATTCTGTATGTATGGGTACTGGTAGTTTGGACACGAGAAGTGGGCCTAAAGCCCATTCCATATTGGTTGAATTTGAATTGCCCATGACAAGGCCAATTACACATGTCGAGGTTTCTTCTTCTTTTCTGCAAGGGCATTGTGAGGGGATGGTGAAGGGTCGCGATACTTCACAGAACTGTCTTGAGGGAGCGACCTCTACAGAGTTTGGTGGAAGGGCACCACTCAACCACGTCGAACGAGAAAGCGATGATCGTGGTGAAGCAGGCAAGGCAGTGCAGGGTTCAAAAGAGACTGTTATTGGTCAATGCGAAGCAAATTAGTCCTTGACTGCTGGAAGGCAAATTACCCCTATGGAAAGGGGAATCTGGTAAGGGAGTGAGACGAAGGAAATATAGATTCATTGTTGATGGTGGGGTGCCGCTTTCGTTGGTCAAAGCCAGGTTAGTATCACTTAATTGCTTTGGAGAATTGTGAATGATTTGGGGGTTGAGTGTTTGGCAGATGAGGAACGTGTGATCTCAAGGCCTACTGAATTGGAACAGAGGGATGCCAAACTGTTATTGGAGTTGAGGTATGAAGGGAGACATAGTGCGGTATGAGTCTGATAAGTCTAAATATTAGAGGGCTGGGGAGAGGGGTAAAGTGGACTTATCTACGGTCTCTAGTGAGGAAGGAAAATCTGGGTGTTGTGTGCATATAGGAAACTAAGTTGGTGAATGTGGTTAGTCAACAATGTTATTCTTTGTGGGGTTCTAACGCAATTAGTTGGGTGCACAGGAGTATAGATATGAAAGGTGGGGGAATTCTGACTTTATGGAAAAATAATGTTTTTGTGTGTGAAAGAACTGAAGAAGGAAAATGATTTGTTGTGATTGTAGGACAATATAGAACAGGAAAAGTTGAGACAATTGCTCAGGTAGGGATTGTTAATGTTTATTCCATCGGTTCTGTCAAAGACAAAGTCGATTTGTGGGAGAAGATAGGACAAATTATGAGTAATAGCGTTGGCATAGCTTGGTGTATGGTTGGTGACTTTAATGCCGTGAGAAATCCGAATGAAAGACAAGGGGTAGGCCAGGCTAAGGCTAACAGGTCTGAAATGAATGGCTTTAATAACTTCATTGTTAGTAATCAACTGTTAGATATTCCTACAACGGGAAGAAAGTTTATGTGGTGTAGACCAAATGGTACTACAAAGAGTAGGTTGGATAGAGCTTTGGTTTTTGATAATTGAGTGAGTTTATGGCCAGGCTAAACACTGTATATTCTGAATAGGCAAGTATTGGACCATTGTGCATTAATAGTTAAAGACAAAACAATTGACTAGGGACCAAAGCCATTCAGGTCGTTTGATGCTTGGGAGGAGATTGAAGGATATAGGGAGGTCGTTAGACAGACTTGGGAACAAAATGTGAATTGCAGAAATGATCTTGAGGAAGTGAAATGCAAACTCAAAGGCCTTAAGCAAGCACTAAAACTTTGGAGGGACCAAGCGTTCAATAAGGAGAGAGTGAAAAAGAAAAAGGTACTAGAAGAGATTGAAGAGTTGGATTAAGAGGATGAATCTTGTGTGTTATAGGAGGACATGAGGATTAAGAGGATATGACTACTAGGGGAATTAAGAAATATGGTTGAAAGAGAAAATGCAATGTTGAAACAGAAAGCTAGGGTGAAGTGGTTGGCAAAGGGTGATACTAATTCCAAATTTTACTATGCTAGGTTGAGGTGGAGACTTTTAAATAATGAAATCGGAGGTTTGGATATCAATGGTGCTTGGAGTGAGGAACCACTGATGGAGAAGGAGGAAGTTTTTAGGTATTTTGAAAATAGATTTACAGCCCAATCGAAACGGGGGGTTAATTTAGACGGGGTACAATTTGATACAATTAACGAAGCCGACAATGGCTTCTTATGCAGTGTGTTTAGAGAGGATGAAATCAAGGAGACAATTGGCGAGTGTGGTGGCTCGAAAAGCCCGGGGTCGGATGGTTTTAATTTTGATTTTATTAAGAGCAATTGGGGTATCTTAGGGAGTGACATTGTGAAAGCTCTTCGTTGGTTTCAAGAGACTGGCTTTATTCCTAGGGGGTGTAATGCTTCATTCATCACACTCATTCCTAAGTGCAAGAATCCTTTGAAGCTAGGGGACTTTAGGCCTATCTCTTTGGTGGGATGCATTTATAAAATACTCGCAAAAATCCTAGCAAACAGACTCAAAAGTTGTTGTTTTAGGTGATTGATAAAAACCAATCTGCATTCCTTAGCGGGAGGGGACTATTAGATAGCATCTTAATAGCCAATGAGACGGTTGATTTCCTTAAGAAGGAAAGGCTGAAGGGTGTGATAGTAAAGGTTGACTTTGAAAAAGCCTATAACTCCATGGAGTGGGACTTCTTAAAGTACATGGGTTAGATTCCTGGTGTAGGTGGATTACTTAGATCAATACTTGTCTCAAATCTGCTTCAGTCTCGATTTTAGTTAATGGTAGCCCTACTAAGAAATTTAGGCCATCAAGGGGACTTAGACAAGGAGAGCCTCTTGCTTCGTTCCTATTCTTAATAGTGGCAGAAGGACTGGCTAGGTTGGTCAGAGAAGCTTCGAGAAAAGGGATTTTAGAAGGGATATGTGTGGGGAACAAAGGTGTAGAGGTGAAATTGTTACAATTTACATATGATACTATTTTCTTCTGCCAACCTAAGTTTAATTGTATCATAGCTATTAAGGTGATCCTTCGTAGCTTTGAGATTGTGTCTGGATTGAAAGTGAACTTTCATAAGAGTAAAATAGGAACATTAGGGATTTCAGATTTGGATTTGAGTATCTTCTCTAATTGTCTGAATTGTGGAAGAATGAGGTTACCATTCACTTATCTAGGGATTACAATTGGTGGGAATCATAGAAAAGTGGAATTTTGGAACCCAGTTATACATAAAATACAATTGAGATTATCCATGTGGAAGGGAAGATTACTATCTGTGGCAGGAAGGATATGTTTGATCAAGTTTGTTCTTAATACTTTGCCTCTATTTTATTTCTCTTTTTTCAAAGCCCCTAAGCAGGTTTGTAAGGTCATTAGATCGATTCAGATAATTTTTTATGGGGTTGGGGTTCTGAGGGGAGGAAAATACCGTGGCTAGCATGGGATAAAGTGTGTTTACCGATAGAGATGGGCGGATTGGGCGTGAAGGATATAAATGCACTCATTGCAAAGTAGAAATGGAGATTGAGTTCTGAGAATGGTGGTAGGTGGAGAGAACTAATTGATTCTAGATACGGTGATTGAAGGGATATGGAAATTTCCATGGCAGATAGAAAAAGCTCGAATTTGTGGAAGGATTTAGGAAAAATTTGTGACATATATAGAGAATCTAGCTAGTTTGATCAAAGGATTAAATGGAAGGTAGGTAATGGGAGTAGGACTAAATTTTGGGAAGATCGGTGGGTGGGTGATGGGAAGCTAAAGGACATGTTTCCTAGGCTGTATGGGATCTCTGTCTTCAAAGATAGGATGGTTAGTGAATTTGGTGTGTGGCGTGAAATTGGACCTTCTCAGGATTTTATATGGCAAATTCCATGGAAGAGGGAATTGTTTGATTGGGAGAAAGATTTGGAAAAGCAATTATTGAAACTCATTAATACTATTAATAGGAATGGAGATATGACTGATCAATGGTGCTGGGATGGGGTCTACATATGTTTATATAGTTCAATCAGGTTATTGTGCTCTGAAGGAGGTACCGGGAGATTTGCGAAATGAATGCTTTAGGGAGGTTTAGAACCCTGAAGGTTCCAACTTCTGCTAAGGCCTTTGGGTGGAGGGTTTTGTTAGATAGATTGCCATCTAGAACTAATCTTGAGAGTAGAGGGGTGCATGTATCTTGTAATCTGTGTCCTTTGTGTAAGAAGTAGGTGGAAACTATCCAACATGTATTGATTAATTGTGAGGTTGCACAAATTAAGTGTTATAAATGGGTACGGGTGACTAATAACATTGTTAATCATTTTTGCAACTTCTATCTTTTTGGATTGACTAATAAACAGAACTATGTGTGGAAAGTGATGTGGGTGGCACTAGCAAAGGCAATTTGGACTCATAGGAATAGGATTATTTTTGAAGGTGGTAAGCTTGATGAGATAGCGATATTTGCATTGGCACAATTACACGCTTGGTCCTGGGCAAAATTTAGCGGGTCTAGGTTAGGTGGATCTTTTTCATAATGGTGTATACACCCCGTTGACTGCTTGAGAGCACTTGGATAGTTTGTTGGGCATTGTAGAATGGTTTGGAGGTTAGGTAGGTAATGGGTGTAGGGGCTTGTTTACAAATTAGGTTGTTTCTTTGCAGGAATACACTTGTGAATACCATACGAAAGAGATTGAAATGCTGCTTCAATATCTAATTGTTGGGTGCTATTTGGCACGAAGGATGGTTATGAGGAAGTACATAATGCATGGTAGTCTGGATTAATAGTAACAGAACCATATCTCATGGATGAAGTGTAAAGCTTTTTGAGAAACAAAATGTTTACTATAAGATGTGGTATTGTGAGTGTCTTTACTTTATTACGTCTGACTATTCTTCTAGTCCAAGTACTATTACGGTGTAATGCCTGTCACATTCATTTTGATTGTTAGGTGTTCACTCTATAGTTTAAAAGTGGATTGTGGGTATCTTTCTACTATAAGGGGTTTGGGTTTTATTTTCTTTGTATAAGGGTTGGAGTATCCTAAAGTGCTCCTATTAATCATAATTTTTTGCTGTTAAAAAAAAAAAAAAAACTATGTTAACTTCAATGAATTTGAAAAAACACATTTGTGTCGTCAAATATTGGCTTAAGTAATACTAGTTAAAATTAGCTGGTATTATAATAAATTAAAATTCGTAATTTTAAAGTATATTATATATGCAAGATAACAAATTCAATACTTAACTAATTAAAATTGATCTACGACAAGTGCCTATTTTCTTATATTCATAATATATTTAGTGATAATATATCAATGTTCATGTAAACAAAATATGAATACATGAGAATGAGAAGAGAAAATTTCTTTTAAAGTGAAACTCTCTAAAAGGGTTTTCTTTTATAACAATTATATTTTTTAAAGCTCCAAGGATAAAAAAAAAAAAAAAATAAGAAACTTTGGCAGAAATAGAAGTTACAGCGAAAAGAATCTAAGATCCTTTTGTTTTCTACTTTCAAATCTTCTTTCTTTCTATACACTATAAAATTGCTGTAAATCTTCCATGTTTAATTTTCTCCCTTTTATATCTTTGAGAGTTGTTAAATGGGACCTAGTAAGGTTATTCTGTATAAATGTCATAATGATATTAGATCCAGACATTTTAGTATTGAACCAGTAAATTCACTAATTATAATTAATTAAACAATTTATAATAACTTATTGAATTATTAAAATTTTAGAAAACATTTTTAAACTAGGAGTAATTAGCAATTATAAATACTTTATTTTAATAAGCATTATTAAATATAATTAGAACTAATATTTTAAAAATTATATAAAACATTTTTTACATTAAAAAATATCTCACTATTTATTAAAAATATTATGAAGTATCTGGTCAATAAGCAATACTGGTAAAGCAGTTAAAAGAAGTTTGATTATAATTAGTATTTATCAACCATAAAATATGGTTCCAAGATTGAGGATAACTCATTTGACAATAAAGCAGAATTAGATACTTCACAGCCACAAAAAAATCAACCCACTTAAAAAAAAAAATCTGAATTCAGTATAGTACTTGAACCAACAAGTTAGTAACATGCCTAACTCCCCATGTTCAACACAGACCCAGTGCAAACAAATTCTATTCATGGATGCCTCGAAATCAAAGAAGATTGGAACTAAATAGAGCAAAAAGAAGGAGAAGGAACCTGAGATGGTGAACTTGTTGAGGAATATGATTAACCTTCAGCAATTACATAATCTGTTCCACAACTTGTAACTGCTTTGATTCATCTGATACAAAATGATTCATGCTTTATATAATAATTCCTCAAGCTAAAATCAGTCAACACCGTCAACTCTATCCCAAATCGAATGGCTATAATATAAGTTGCAGTTCATTAGTGGATTATTTAGTGAATGATATTACACTTTGTCGTTTACTATTAATGCATGGACCCATTGTCCAGTATTTGGCTCTTAGTCACATGCATGCCAACTAAGCTTTAAAGATGGACGGATAAAATGTTTGTACTTTTATAACACTGTAGATGAAATTACACAGCTAGCTTAACTTCTACCCACTTTTATGTTATTCAATTACTCTTTTCTGTTGACAAATAATCTTTGGTTATAGTTAGGGATCTATTTTCATTTAATATGAAATCTAGTCCTAATACTAGCTTTTCTTGTGCAAGAACTAAATTCATGACATCAATTTTTGGAATGAATATTTTCT
>Ga0099824_1005927_pt1 | contig 17016 bp, 8 predicted proteins | sample SiratrowhiteBW_FD_76837 | JGI IMG/M metagenome (GOLD analysis project Ga0099824, IMG submission 76837) | Root nodule microbial communities of legume samples collected from California, USA - Siratro white BW | ecosystem: Host-associated > Plants > Roots > Nodule | place: USA: California... | reverse complement strand
GGTGATTTTTGCATGTGCGTCAAAACTGAATAGTTACCGGTGTTATGTTTCATTATTTGATTAAGTTACAAATGAGTAAGATTAGATGAGTTCAATCCCAGGGTGTTTCTCTAATCATTTCAGGCTCTTTTACTGTTTATAAAATTATTTTGCATGTTCGTAGTAATTGTTAATCAAACTAAATCTCTCATCAAAACTGAACTCGCTTACTGAGCAGTGCCGCTGAAATTCTAAAATAGAACTGTTCCCTGAGGAATCGACATCTTTACTAAAACCCACTCTACTACTTGTGACTCGGTACACTTGCCGAATAAAAGTCTTAACATTTAGTCATTATAATAATGTTTACAAAACTAAAATTACTTAATTTTATTTGTAAAAAAAAGAGTATTGAATTTTATTGATTATAACTTAAGGTATTGTAAGGCTTGAATTATAGAGAAGGTCATTGAACTCATGTCACTTATGGCCCATTTATATCAAATGCACATAGTTTCTATTTACACTCTCTTTTAGTAAAGAGATCCCCAAATAACACAAGCCTCAACCTTTATCAGAATAGGTGAAAAGACTTTAGAATACTCTTGTTATTATAGGTATTTTTAGAAGTAACGTTACTTTGAGCGCCCTTACAAGTGACATTTCCAGTTAGTCACATTCAAGTGCTAAATATTAACATATTGTTGTTTCAACGAATGCATGCTTAAATGAATATTTAGATGTTAGTTATCAAGAATATTTTGATGTATGATTAGTTGCAATAGCAGATATATAATCGAGTTTGGTTATAATGATAATAACAATATTGATTAGTCCATCTTTAGATAAAAGGAATATCCTTCTCACTTCTATTGTTATTAAACACATCCAAGTCCAGTAGAGGACAACAACAATTAATTAAAATGGAACAAGCACAGTATAATTGTTTGACAAACTCAGCAACATTCAAAATAACACTTCAATTATTTTTCACAACTTACTTATTTAATCTCTTCGAGAGTCCAACATAAGCCACTTAATTCCTAGCTAAAATCATCTCTTCGAGAGACTTTCATTTTCTACTTTAGGTTAAAATGTAAAAATGAATTCAAAACAGAAGAAAACTACTATTGTGGATAAATCATCTCTTATCGGGATTTAAGGTATTATTCCTAGCTTTGAATACAAACATCGTATATTACTGAGTGATGATGAATGAAATGGTTATCATCAAAATCATGCATGTACAACACTTCTATCGAATCCTTTTTGACTTGCACTTGCTATTTCATATTTCATACTTAGTGAAATAATCTGCATAAATCATTGTTGCAACGGAGATTATGACGGGACGATAAAAAAATTATTTTGCAAAATATTTAAATTCAGATTTGGAGTCGCCACTATAGTTTATTATTGAAAAACCAAAGAAAAACCAAAAAGAAATAAAATGTCTCCGAACCAGATTTAAAATTCAGGAGTCGGTTACGCGTGGGGAAGGTATCAACACTTCCACAACGCCCGTCTTAAGACGTTACCTTTAATCAAATAAGAAAAAATGAGTGTGGTTTTACAAAAAAAAAAATGTTATTTTTCCCAATAATTACAGCAAAAAAACAAACAAATATACATAAACAAAAATACAAACAAAAATAAGAATAAACAAACAAAGAAAAAGCGAAAAAAATTACTTTTTATTTTTTGGACCTGACTAGAATTAACCTTAGTCCTACGTATTTCCATTCAGGATGAAAAATCAAGGTTAACGTAGTTTTAGTTTGAAATTTTGTTTGATGGTGTTTGTTATTTTTAATTTTTGAAAATTTTATATTTTTATTATTTTTTAGAATTTTATATTTTTATTATTTTTGAAATGTTTTATATTATTTTTATTATATTTTAGATATATTTTATATTTTTTTTATTTTTTTAAAAAAACTATATTTTTATTTTGAACATTGCGTGAACAGTCATTTGATTATTTAAATAAAATAATAAAAACCTCATTTAATTAAATTATCTTAAAATAAAACTAAAAGATATTTATAGCTATTGAAAATAATAAAATTTTAAATATATATATATATATATATATATATATATATAACTGTGAGAGTGAAAAAAGTGTGAAAGCAATAGTGCAAACAATAAAAGAAAGGTCTAGGTTAAAAAAACCGTGGTACTAATATGACTGCCAGTACTATAAATACAAGACCTGAAATAGACGAGTTCTTCCTACACCTTAATAAGATTCTTCCTGCACCCTAATAAAAAAATTCATTCCGCAATTACCCTTATATGAGAACCGGATGACACCCCTATCTGGTTGTCATTAACAACCAGATGACACCCCCATCCGGTTGTTATTTTTTTTCAAATGACAACCAGATAGACTGCTCATCCGGTTGTTAATTTTTTTTCAAATGACAACCGGATGGGGGTGCCATCCGGTTCTCATTTCCAAATCAAAATGATAACCGGATGAAACTCATCCGGTTATCATAGTCAAAATCGAAAACAGATTAATTTTTCGATTTGGACTATGAGAACCGGATGGGTTTCATCCGATTATTATTTTGATTTGGAAATGAGAAGTGGATGGCACCCCCATCCGGTTCTCATATAAGGGTAATTGCGAAATGAATTTTTTTATTAGGGTGCAGGAAGAATCTTATTAGGGTGTAGGAAGAACTCATCCCTGAAATAGGTACACATTGGGCCAAAGCCCAATGTCAGTGTTTCAATAAAAAAAACCCTAATCTTACTCGACAATTGCTTCCTGCACCCCCTCAAGACATGTGAATAGACCCTTATACCCTTGTTAATGAAGACAAAAGGGGCAGGGTATTGGTGGAGCCACCGTGGAGATTGTGAGTTGCTGGATGTTGGAGGTGCTGTAGAGGAGCTTAAAGATTGGAGGTGCTACAAAGGTGCTTGAAGATTGGAGGCGTTGTAGAGGATGTTGGCGTACGATAAAGACGAAGTGAAGATTGGAGATTTGGAGAGTTGAGGTAAGTGATTGAGTTTTGATTTCAAAAATATTGGGGGTGAATGGGTGTTTCTGTTGTAGATGGGTGGATTATTGGGGGCGTTGGTGGTGTAGATTATGGGTAATGAAGGGGTGGAGGTGCAAAGGAGGGGTATTTTTCTGGTTGGGGATTGGTTTCTAAAAATTGTTTTCCGAGAAGAAGACGAAAACCGATTTTCGTAAGCAATTTTTTTTTCAATTTTTTTGAATGTTCTGGAAAACCTTTTCCGTAATGCACATACTGATTTACGAAAAACGTTTTCTAAAATACATTTCTACTATTTCAGAAACAATTTTCCATAATAATTTTCTCTTTTTACGAAAATTATTTTTCGTAACCATATCCCCTCACCCCTCTTTCGGAAAACTATTTTCTGGAATACAAATTCTTTTTACGAAAAAGAATTTTCGAAATACAATATTCTGCTAAGAGTATTTTAGGTAATATGAAATTTTGAGGGGTGCAGGAAGCAATTGCCATCCCACTCACCCTAAGTTGTTAGGGTTGGGATTACGCTTTGACACAACAACCAACAATCTAGTAATGGTTGAGGCTATGATGTAGCACCGACGGCTCGACAATAGGAGCGACGCCGAGGAGGCGAAGTGATTATGGGAGTGTCATTGCGATGTTGGTGACGTGCAATGATGGAGATCCCTTGCAGCGTTGACAAGGTGACTGTGGCATTGCAAAACGATGGTAGAAAGCCATGGCACAAGGCGAAACGTAGCGGCGACGGTGCAAAATAGAGTAAAGGATGTTTCTCCCTAGACGGTGGCGGTTTTGGTACGAGAAATGGAGGCGCGATGGTAGAGGTTGTTCGTGGATGGTGACTCACTGACGACGAAGTATGCCACGAAAACCATGACAGAAGAGGGAGACGCGGTTGTCACTGGACGGTGACTCCGTTTCTCTTTTCCTTTTTTTTTGGTTTATGGATTATTGCTCTATGTTGGTTCTCTTTTGTTCTCTATTTTGATATTGGTTAGGTTATGGAGTCGTTGTGGTGGTCACTGACAAAGTGGGCACTGCTGTTGGGCTCAGAGTCACATTGGGTTCTATTTGGGTTGTGTTTATGTTCAGATGGATTCTATGAGTGTTCTGATAGGTTTTGAGTTCTTGTTTTTGGTTCTTCTAATGGTTTCTGATAAGGTATTGAGTTCCTGATTTTGGTTCTGATGATTTATGATGAGGTTTTAAGTTCCTGTTTTTGGTTATGATGGTTTCTGATGAGGTTTTGAGTTCCTATTTTTAGTTCTAATGGATTTTGATGAGGTTTTGAGTTCTTATTTTTGGTTTTGATGAGGTTTTAAGTTCCTGTTTGGCTTATATTTTTGTTTGGAATGATTTTGATACATGATTTTGATAGGCTTTAAGGTTCCTTTTGAGATTGGGACATGAGTAGCAATCTCTTAAAAGATATAAGGATTGTGCTTCAAGCAGCAACCCTTTAGATATAACATATCTTTTCACATTCAATATTTATCCATTATACAAAGTATAAAAACACTAACATTTGATATTAAAATTTTCATACATTCAACATGCAAAGAAGTAGCACATATACATATAAGACAAACAGAGTGCAATTATAAAGTAGCAAAGTGATCAATACATACCAGTTGTTGTTCCCAATAATGCTTCTTTTTAATTTGCTTTAAGTTTTTTCCCAATTTGTGAGAACTGTACTGTAATTCCTGAATAAACTAAATTCTCTCTTGAATATTTTTACCTATGTGAATTGTGCATGTAGAATTGTGTCTATCTTTTTTTGAAATTTTCAGTACCTTCCCAATGGAAAAACTTGTCATTTTTTCAGATTATATACAGTGTGTATTTTATAAAAATATTGCTCAACCCTTCAACTCCCTACTCATCATTCTCAGTAAATGTCAAGACTCTTGAACAAACCATTAACTCACTTGTTCACCTTTCCTTTTAAAAAAAAAAATAATTTCATCAATTTTTTAATTTTTTTATTTATTTTCATGCCTTAAAAATGGGTAACTAAAAGGGTAGACCTAAAAAATAAGTAGACAAAAAATCATAAAAATAAAAATAATAAAAACTAAAACAATCTGAATTAATGAAAATAAAATGAGTAATTAATTAACTCTCAGTGAAGAAATTACAGTATGTTGCCGCACACAAGATAGAAATAGAAGACGCAATTAATAAAGAGCGGTGTTAAAAGTAATTTCATTTTTTCTATCTAAGGCACCCTAGATGGGTTAAGCCTCAACCACATACCTAGACACCTGTTTTTTTTTTCTAATAAATCTCTATTGGATTAGGTTTCATTCAACTCTTTTCTCTTTTTCTTTTTATTTTCTGTCGTCTATCTTAAAATGGACCAAAACTTCATTTTTTTCTTTTTTTTAATAAAGTGGAAGCATTAACTTCAAAAAGATGCTACATGGGAGTTTTACTATGATTTGAAGAAGACATACACTTCTTTTAGTTCTTGAGGACAAGAATGTTTTCGATGAAAGACATTTGACGTATGTTATTGTTCTAGCCACTAAGGTTTTTTATCGCTCTTGACTAGTCGAAATAGAAGATGTTTTTTTTCATATATGTTAAGACCCAATTTCGTCCGAACAAATAAAATAATTTCAAAATAAAAGAAAAGAAAATTAAAATAAAAAATGTGTTATTTAATTTTATCATGTTTTGTCACTTAAGATAAATAAAACAAGTAAAAAAAAAAAAAGAGTTTTCGCTTCATCTTATTTTATGAATAGAGTTTGAATAAATAATAATGAATAAAATAAAAAATGAAAAATATAGAAAAATAAAGAGAAAAAGAAGAAAAATAAATGTTGGGTGTGTTTTAAAGTAAACTGCAGAAAATAAAACAAAATAAAAAAATTTGAAGGAAGCCCAACCCATTAATAGATTCAATCAGAAAATAAATTGTCTTTTAATAAGGTCCAAATTAGTAAAGCGTTCATTTGAAAAAAAAATCAGTTTGTTGAAACCCAATCCATTAAAAGTGTGTTAAAAAAGAAAAAAATAAAATTATTTTTTGCTCCCCTCCCTATTAAAGTGGTGTCACACTCCACTGAATAATTTGACTATCTTTTCAGTCACCCTTTACACAAAAATTAATTTAAAATTCAAAAAAAATAATTAATTAATAGAGGATATTATTCTACTTAATTGGATTTGGCTGATAAAATCTAATAATAATTGGTGATTAATTTGTTTAATTACCAATAATGATATTAATTGAATATTATTCTACTTAATTAAAAATAATAGTAATGATGAGTGATTATTCTGCTTAATTGTAAATAATCCTGTTTAATTGTGATTTATTATTTAGTTTTCTTTCAATTAAGCATATTAAAATGAAATTATTTGACAGATTAATTGAGGAGTCTGAAAAAATTCATAAATAGGCACCCAAAATAGAAAGTGACACCATTTTTATTAACTATACTTTTCAAATATACAGTTTACAAAGAAGTAGATTCTAAGGAATAATCTCAATTACATCATAAAGTTTACAAAAGAAGTAAAAAGGGAGTTTCAACGAGTAAGTTCTACTAATTTATTTCTCCAAATCACTTTGTAGACTTTTTTAGTTGTTGACTTGTACTATCTTGTTGTTGCACGTAAAAGAAATTATTGTAGGTACTTACTGCAGTTTTGTTTTGTTTATTCGATTTTTATTTTTTATTTTATAAATCTGTCTTATTTGTTTATTTTTATTTTTGTTTGCATTTTTGTATATATATTTGTTTATTTTTGTTTGTTGTAATTGTGATTATATTGGAATTATGTTTGGAAAAAATAACATTTTGAAAATACCACACTTATTTCTACTCATTTAATTATAAGTATCATTTTAGAACAGACGTTGTGGGGTACTAATACCTTATGCACACGTAACCGACTCCCGAATTCATACCTAGTTCACAAACATTTTATTTTTAATTTTTCTATAGCTTTCCATAATAAACTATGGTGGCAACTCCAATTCTCTATTTAAATTTTTTTAAAATTAATTTTTTATTGCTCCGTCGTGATTCCTCAGTACCTCATATTTATATTTGTTGTATGAGGTATTCTAGTGTTATATTTAAGCGTACCTTAGTTATTATTAATGATCCAGTACTAAATCCTAGCAAACTAATAAAAATGTTCATAGTAAAAAATGGTTATAAAGAATGACACTTTATGTAGGCAGTGGTTTTTAACAATTAAATTGGACCTCCTAATTGGGTCTTTCCTAATAGGTGTGTATTTATGCAATTTTTTGGTCATAAGTGGATTACTTTTCGCACCCCCATAATTTTATTTTGGGCCTAAAATACAATTCTTAGCCAAGACAGTACACAAGTCCCCCAATCTTGAGCCGAATAGGCGAAAAGACCTTCCAATACCCTTTTCGAATTGTCATTCAACCATTGAACCTTTCGACTGTTGAACCTATGACTTTTTCCGTATTGTCATTTGGCCATTGATTCTTTCCGCGTGGAACCTATGATTTCTTTTTGTATTATGATTCGACCATTAAGCCTTTCGACCGTGGAACCTATGACTTTTTTTCGTACTGTTATTTGGCCATTGAGCCTTTCAGCTGTGGACCCTATGACTTTTTATGTATTTTCATTCAGCCATTCAGCCTTTCGGCCATGGAACGTATGACTTTTTTTTGTATTGTCATTCGGCCATTGATTCTTCGGCCATGGAATCTATGACTTTTTTCGTATTGCCATTCAGCCATTGAGCCTTTCAGACATGAAACCTATGACCTTTTTTCCTATAGTCATTCGGGCATTGAGCCTTTTGACCGTGGAACCTATGACTTTTTTTTCTATATTGTCATTTGGCCATTGATCCTTTCAACCGTGGAACCTATGGCCTTTTTCGTATTGTCATTTGGCCATTGGGTCTTTCGGCCGTGGAGCCTATCGACTATTGTATTAGAGATGGAGTTACCAGAGATCATATTAGAGATGGAGTTACTAGAGCTCGCATAGGAGATGGGGTTACCAAAACTCATTAGAGACGAAGTTACCAGAACTCGTATAGGAGATGGAGTTACCAGAACTCGCATAGGAGATGGAGTTACCAAAGCTTATATCATATTAACATGCGCCTTTTGGCTATATTTTTGTGACCTACACATTCAATATCTAGCAAATAATACACAAGATTTAAAAACAAAACAGGGATTTATTAATATACTCAACCTCATTAAAAACCCTTAAACATGCATATATGGTATTTTGTATAGTTATTGTAAAAAATATTTTATTAAGAAAACTCATAAATTATTACTTTATTTTTATTATTATTATTTTTTAAATCATCATATTGTTAGTTTCTTATGTAGTTCTTTATCTTACATAAAATTTCATAATATGACATTAAAGAATCAAAGGAAAAAAATATCTTACCTTCGAGAAGACACCAGCACTGTTTATTGAAACGTTTCATCTTTGATGCAAACCCCACACCAGCTTTATTCCTATGTAGCGAAGCACCAGTTTGAGGGCCAACGATCTCCATCTTTGCATAGTATCGTTCCACACAAACCTGATCTCACATGCATTGCTTCCTTCGACCAAGATAAGCACATTGAAATAGTGGTTGCCTCTGTCATGTCGTAACCCTGATTGAATATGCCGCGGAAGAAGGAGTCGAAGAATGCGAAGACGAACTCGGGGTAGTTTTGGAGGAGAAGAACTCAAACGTCACTGTGCTCGTCCTCCTCGACATTTGCGTCTATGTAGGCAATGAATTTCCCTCCTGAAACATACTCCTCGGCAAAAACCAGAGTGCAACGCCATCTTCCACCATCATCGTTGGTGAGATTCTTGGTAGTGGAGTAGAGGGTGGAGTCTCCAGTGCGCCGCTCAATGACGGTGATGATAAAGAGTCAGATGAACAAAGACGCGGTGTCCTCATCATCGTGGAAGAGAGCAAGAAGAGGTCGTGCATGAGTTCTCCAATGACGCATTCTGTTCCAATGCGAGTACCACAAACAGTTAGTGGAGAGGGAGCAACAGTAGTAGCAGCAGCAACGATAGCAAATGACGTCGTTGAGCGATAGAAAACTGAACCTTCTAAGATCGTTTGCCTCGCAGTGTAGCCTTTCAGCCCAGACTCACTCACCTCTTGCTCATGTACAAAGCCCAAGATCACCCAATTCCCAATAACACTTTTCATTTTCTTAGCAAAGAATACAATTTACATATTTGTCTAAATACTTGAATATTTTGGGCCTAAATCACTTATGGGGGTGCGAAAGGTAATCCATTTGTGACGAGAAAACCTAAAGTATTTAGGAAAATATGCAAGTTGTATTCTATGCTAAAAAAATCAAAAGAGTGTTATTGAGAATTGTGTGACCTTGGGCTTTGGACATGAACGAGAGTGGGCCTGAAGACTACACGACGATGCAAGCGACCTCAAAAGGTTCAGTTTCTACCGCTCAATGACAACGTTTTTTGTCGCTGCTGCTACTACTGTTGCTCCATCTCCACAAACTGTTTGTGGTACTCATATCGGAATGAAATGATTTGTTGGAGAACTCATGCACGACCTCTTCTCGCTCTCTTCCACGACGACAAGGACACCATGTCCTTGTTCGTCTGGCTCTTCGTCGTCACCATTATTGAGTGACACACTAGAGACTCTGCATTCTGCCCTCTACCAAGAATATCACCGATGATGATGATGGAAGATGGCGTTGCACTCTGGCATTTGTTGAGGAGTATGTTTCGGGAGAGAAATTCGTTGCCTATGTGGACGCAAACTCCGAGGAGGACGAGCGTAGTGACACTTGAGTTCTTCTCCTCCAAAATTGTCCTGAGTTCATCTTCACATTCCTTAGGCTCCTCCTTGTGTGACATATTTGGGCAGGGTTACAACATGACAAAGGCACCAACTATTCCAATGTGCTTATCTTTGGCGAAGGAACCTCACATAGAACACCTTGCTTTTAACTTTGTTGACCATCTTACTTCCTACAACTGTACCATAAGCATATAATGTAGGTCATTCAATTTTGCTTCTTGTGCAATATTGAAACATTGAATGGTTGGAAATTTGGAACGCGTTTTCTGACTAATGAACTCGTTGCCTCAAACTTCACAATGCATCTTCTAATAAATTTTATGTGCGAGGGCACTGGTAGCTCGTTGTGGGGAGAAGTGGTTCTATTCATGATCATGTGTCGAGGATTATTGTTGTTGTCCTGAAGGGTTGGCAAAGTTTTTAAAGTTGCAAGCGCATGACCCCATCTTAATGCGACCAAACTACTTTTCAAAGTGCTGGTGTAATCTCCAAGGTCAAGATATTTTTATCCTTTGATTATTTAATGTCATATTATGAAATTTTATACAGGATAAAGAACTACATCAGAAACTAACACACATACTGATTTTGAAAAAAAAAAATATTAAAAGTAAATTAATAATTTATGAGTTTTTATAATAAAATATTTTTTACAATAATTATACAAAATACCATTTATGCATATAGTGGTTATTAATATTCCATTTTACATTGTGGAAATACTTATTTGTTAAACCCTTAAAAAAATAATTAGAATAATTAAAGTATGGCTAGTAATGCAATTGATTATATAGCTTGTCTTTAATAAACATTAATGGTTTATGATGGTATTTTAAAATGTTTGTCAAAAGCAAGATGATTTAAGAACACATGGCAAAAAAAATATTATTTAATTATTTTTAATAAGGCCGAACATATTAATAAATCCATGTGTTTTCTTTAAACCTTGTGTATTACTTGCTAGATATTGAATATGCAAGTCGCAAAAACATGGCCAAAAGGTTCATGTTAATATGATATGAGCTCTAGTAACCCCATCTCCATGTGAGCTTTGGTTACTCCATCTCTAATATGAGCTCTGGTAACCCCATCTATGCGAACTCTGATAACTCCATTTCTAACATGAGCTCTGGTAATCCCATCTCCTATGCGAACTCTGGTAACTCCATCTCTAATATGAGCTCTGGTGACCCCAACTCTTATGCGAGCTCTAGTAACTCCATTTTCAATATGAGCTCTGGTAACTCTCATCTCCTATGTGAGCTCTGATAACTCCATCTCTTATATTGTAGTTGAAGGGCTGCACTGCTGAAAGGCCCAATGCTCGAATAACAATACGAAAAAAGTCATAGGTTCCACAGTCGTAAAGCTGAATGATTGAATGGCAATACCTAAAAAAGTCATAAGTTCCACAACCAAAAAGGCTCAATAGCCAAATGACAATATCGAAAAGTCAAAAGTTCAATGACCAAAAGGCTCAATGGCCGAATGACAATACGAGAAAAAGTCATAGGTTCAAAGGCCGAAAGGCTCAGAGGCCGAAAGGCTCAAAAGCCGAACGACTCAGAAGCCAAAAGGCTTAATAGAAGTCGAAAGGCTCGATTATACAAAGGTCGAAAGGCTCGATTATATAGAGGCCAAAAGGCTCGATGATGAGGAAACCAAAAGGATCAACAAAATGGAAACCATGATACAAAAGTTGAGCAATTCAAAGACGTGGAATCTAAGTGACTCATTGATACAAAAAGAAGAAAATCCAAATAGAAAGTCTTAATGACATAAGAGCTAAAACGCAAGGCCAAAGAAATATTCAAAACAGAAGCTATGAAAAATGCAACTGCAAGCTAATCAGAAACTTCAAAGGCCAAATTCAAATCTTATTCGGAAGAAAGTATATCTACAAGCCAAAAGAAGGCATAGCAACCTAACAAGACAACACCAACTGTCGAAAAAAAGTGACCAACGGTATGTTCGCAACACCTATACTAAATTACGAAAAGTGAGGTTAAAAGAAACCTAAAGGGCATCAGAAAGCCTTTTCGCCTATTCGACTTAAGGCTAGGAGCTTGTAAACCGCTTGAGTCAGGAGTGTATTTTAGGCCCAAAATGAAATTGTGGGGGTGCGAAAGATAATCCATTAATGACCAAAAAGTTGCATAAATACACACCAATTAGGAAAGGCCTAATTAGGAGGCCCAATTTAACTGCTAAAAACCACCACCCACATAAATTGTCATTCCCTATAAACCATATTTGACTATGGGCATTTATGTTAGTCTGTTAAGATTTAGTATTGAATCATTAATAATAACTACTAAGTTATGTTTAAATTCAATACCATAATACCTCATAAAACAAGTATAAATATGAGGTATTGGGGTATGGAAAAAACATCTTCTATTTGGGCTAGCATAAACATGAGGTAGTGAGGTATGGAAAAACATCTCTAATTCAAAACACAATTGTTCATATTTTCTGAATAGATTATGATCTAAAATTTTGTCTGAAGAGTAATATTACATAATGCAATTTTTTTGAAGGAAGATTTCTCAAGGTTCATAAAGAAAGTTTGATCATATTATAGGTTGTTCATTATACTTTTGTCATATACAAGGTATGTTTTCTCCTTTTTAATCTAATTTGTAAGTTTTTCACCAATAGATTTTAATTTTTACCTAGTGTAAAACTTTTTAAAGGGTGATTCAAGAAGTTTTGTTGGTTTTCTAGTTTTAATTGCATAGATGTTCTTGTAATTGGATAAATCACATTTTTTCTTGAAAAATCCAACTCTATTGTAGATTTGAGAAAAATCGAACCAATATAAAAAAAATTTGTGTCTTTGTGTTTCATATTTCTCTTATTATCTTAATTGTTTTTTGTTCTTGGTGTTCATTAATGGTTACTCTTAAGTTCTCTTATCATCTTGTTTTAAAAATTTTAAAGGTAATTTTTTTAAATCGATTCACCCCCTCTTGGTTTCATTTTTAGTCATTCTTTCTTTTACAATTGGTATCTAAGAACAATTTATTGAAAGTTATTTAATTTTGATCCAAAATGGTTATTCATTCACAAACATTTGTTGAGGATGTATCTATAAATAGAACTCCTCTTTTTGTTGTAGAAAACTATCATTTTTAAAAAGATTTAAGATAATATTTTTTTTCTTGAATATGACGACAAGGGGATTTGAGATGTAATGGTAAATGATCCCTTTAAACTAACTAGAATTGTTGATAATGTTGTGGTTCCTAAAAAATTTTTTTAGACTCCTAATGAACACAAAAGAACACATTATGATGGAAGAGCTAAGAACATTATATTTTTTTACTTTAACTTTATAGAGTTGCAATATGCTCTTTAGCTAAAAAAAATGTTGTGTTACAAGAGATCGTGAAGGGATTAAATAAGTTAAGAGAGCAAGAAAGAATATTTTCATCCAAGAGTATGAGATATTTAGGTTGCTATCATGAGAAAACATTTATAATGTATAAAAAGTTCACTTATATTGTAATAAATGGCTTTCTTGCTCTTTTGGAAAGATTTTTGACAAATAATAACTTAACATCAAAATAGGTCATTATAACCAAAAGTTACAATTTATGATGAACATGATCACCTTATTTGATAAGCCAAGAGAGCATGAAATGGAACTAGAAATATTAAAGGAATAAGAAAGAGAAAAGAAGGATAACATAGTTCTCAAAGCTAACATCAACAAAATTAAGAAATGCATAAGAGAGAAAGAGATGAAAATTCAGTAAGTGAAAATCTAAATTTATTGGTGAAAAAGTTTTCAAGATTTCAGAAGTATAAAAGAGTCTTTGATGCTGAGATTATAAGAAGCAAAATCAAGAATAAACCTATAGATATTATAATTGTTGTAAGCAAGTGTAAGGATTGCAATAAATATTTGACAAAATTTGAGTATCGTATGAAAGCCTTTACAAAATTTACATTATCAAATTTAGATGAACTCCTAAGTTCACAAAAGTATATTATGGATAATGTTAGAATTGATTTTACACATCAAAATAAACTAAAAGTTTTTAATTTCAATTTTATAATACCCTCTATATTACCATTTGTGATTTGTTTTCATATATGTTATATCGAAAATCATGGTGTTAGTAGTGGAAAATATGTTTGAATTTCCAAAGAAAACCAAAAGGTGCTAATCCTAAAGGACCTTTTATATATATATATATATATTGAGTACCAAATAATTCTTTTTTATCTATTTTTGCAGATATGTTTTAAAGCCGAAAAGGTTAATGGTGAACAAAATTTACTTAATATTATTCAAGTTTATGATGACAAAAGGTGTTAGTAGTGGAAAATATGTTTGAATTTCCAAAGAAAACCAAAAGGTGCTGATCCTAAAGGACCTAATATATATTGAGTACCAAATAATTTTATTTTTTTATCTATTTTTGCAGATATGTTTTAAAGCCGAAAAGGTTAAAGTTAATATGATATGGTGAACACAATTTACTTAATATTATTCAAGTTTATGATGACAAAAGGTGCAAATAAATGTTTGATATAATATGCAACATTAACTAGCATTGTGCAATTTATGAGATTTGTATTATTTTGACTGTGTTTATGTGTAATAGATTATCAATTTCAATTTCACTTCATGTCACTATCTCCTATGTTATTTTACTATTGGTTTTTTCTATATCAATCATTATTCATACTTTGGTTTACAATTGATACAAATGATAACAATTGTAAAAATTCATTCATTAATGAACAAAATCTTTCAATCCATTGTTGGATGACATAAAAAATAAATAAAAAATAAAAATAAACTCAAAATAAAATCGAAAGTCCATGCTCAAAAGAAGATAAATTATTATTGAGCTGCTAACATATGAAAGATAAAATTTAAGGGTGGAGATTTTATGGACATACATATATATTTTTTTTTACTGTGGCAATCCCATTCCATCATAAAACATATATAGTGATCACCAACATAATTTGACAAAATAAACCAAAGGCCAATACAGAATTATTCCAGAGACTCTAAACCATCAATATGGTGCTTCATTAACTAAAATTTGAGAAAGCTACCTCAAAATATTGATGAATAAGAACATATATTTGAAACGTTTCCTTGAATTTAGCCTTTTGTAAACCTGAAACCTTGCAATTCTTTCCAGTCAAGCTGAGGAAGATCAGTGCAATATATGATACGGTGAAACACTATTCACGCCCTTCCGGCTGCAGAGACTTCATATGAACGAGTATATCTACGGAAGAATCTATGCATTGTGGGAAATTGAAATGGTAATGTCAAGCACAACACATTTTAGGTTACAATTAATTATAAGAACTCAACCGGAAATGATGTAGTTATAGCGTTGCAAAATTTAAAGACAGTAAAATAAGTTTACAGAGAAGAAAAGAGAAAAAAATCTCAATCAAGTGTTAACTTGTAGTTTCGTCTCTTCTAAAGTTATTATCGAAGTCGACCGAAGGATCAATGTTGCCGTTAGAATGTATCATCCAAGCTGTTATATGTTCCGAGTAAATACAAGAAAACGGTGGTCAAAATTATAATTAACATAAACTACATGATTCATTTCTCAAATTCGAATTCCTTGTTTCAATTACATAATTTTTGCAATTTGTTGCGGAAAAAGAAAGGCGTTATTGTAAATGTAAAGTTAAACTATAGATTAGAGGATACCTCGTTAGATCGATGACGAATCGTGGTGGTTTATCCGTTGCAAGGAGAGTGAGCGAGGAAAAGAAAGATATAAAAAGAAAGGGGGAAGGAAGGAAAAGGAACACATCAAACACGCCACCACACCGGAGGGAGAACCCGGGTATTCCCGTGCGATCTCCCTTAAAACCCACAAATAATCCTTTTTTTTTATTAATTTTTATTGACCTGCCATGCAAGCGCACCTGTCATGGCAAAGGTCGGTTCACAAAGTGCTCCACAACCACTTCATCCCCAAATGTTCATTCTATTATACACACCGAACATTTCCCCTCAAAAATCCTCGTATCATTCTTTAATCCGAATGCCAAGAACTCCACACTGGAACGGCAACAATAACTCGCTGTACCTGCCTAATTTGGTTCTCACGATCTGCCCTATATTCATCGATCCTTCACGAAACAAGCAACACAAATATGATCATCACACTTCTGACAGGTAGATCGGTGACACCGGGCTTCAAATCCTGGAAAAACTTTACACAAATAAGAGACGGAGACGTAAGAGTGATTGACCGTAATCAAGAAAAGAGTAGAATTGAAAAGTAATTGCACCAATTCGTAGGAAAAGCACGATTGGCGAGTAGATCGGAATCCGATCCATGTGAAAACCAGTTGATGAATAGGAAAATGGAACCCTTGATAGGTGATAGGTGGGATAGGAAAGAAAGGGGTGAAGTTGAATTGAAAATAGGGAAAACATACCAATGATTATATATAGGGTAGAAGGGTTGAGATTTCCAATTTTAAACTCGGTGATCTTCTCCAACAGCCAGATTTGGTTTGTTGGATAATCACAGCTGACTTGGTTCTTGCTTGTTATGTTTTCTTATTTAAGTAAAAAATAAATAGTCTAATCTTAACATATTTTATTAGCAAACAACTATTTTTTTAAGAATTATTCAATATTTATATTAAATATAAGAGGGAATATAGAATATTGAAAAGAGAAAAATATAAATGTATAAGTTAAATAATTTTTATCAGGGTAAAATTAATAAAAAAATTAAATTAAAAAAATTACTTATCGGTAGAATAATGAAATGAGGAGTAATGTTCTCATATGGTCTAACCATTGACTAAACTACCAAAAACATGAGTTTTCAAGATCAAGCCCGTCTTAATACAAATAATTATTTTAATTTTTAATATGATAATATAATATATGAAGCAATATTAACAAAAAAATAAAACAATACGTATAAATACATAAAATAAAAATTTAAACTTCAAAGTATCGATACAAGCATATAAAGAAATAACTTTCTTTAGTATTATCTTTTAATTAGATAATTTTATCTTTTAATAAATAAAAAATAATTTATTTATTTATTTAATAAAATAAATAATTGAATAATTTTTGTTTATTTTAAAATAAATAAATAATTTCTTTTGGCTATATAATTTTTTAATACTAATTTTACAAAATTATATATATATATATATATATATATATATATAT
>Ga0099824_1005926_pt1 | contig 17016 bp, 5 predicted proteins | sample SiratrowhiteBW_FD_76837 | JGI IMG/M metagenome (GOLD analysis project Ga0099824, IMG submission 76837) | Root nodule microbial communities of legume samples collected from California, USA - Siratro white BW | ecosystem: Host-associated > Plants > Roots > Nodule | place: USA: California... | reverse complement strand
TATATATATATATATATATATATATATATATATATATATATATATATATATATATATATATATATATATCTTAAGAAAATGTAGCCTTCTTCGAACTGCATCTCAGGTAGAATCATGTATTTTTTTGAAAAACGTAAAACAGAAACTATAAGGTGAATTAATATTTTAATTAAATATATAATACAATTAATACATTACTAATTATAATCATTGGTCAAATAAGCCATTAAATATTCCCATATATCTAATTTTCTTCTTCTAGAATATTAATATTAAGTTTAAAGTTAGAGATTAATACTTATAATTAATTTGGTATATCTTAAAGTATTCAATTATGATAGGTTTTTATATTTCTAATTGAGTACCAGGAACTCTAATTCCCAAATTAGTCTACAAATGTTTCAGTAATTTTTTATTACATGCTACATTTTACTTGACTCAAAGTATTCTTAAAAATTAAATATTTTATTAAATCTTTTAATTTAATACTTACATCATATTTTAACATCTCAATAGTATTTTATTGGTAAATACTGGCACATACAAAATCAGAGTAATACTACTCTTGTGATCATTCTGATAATTATACATAACATATCAATTCATCAACCATAACATATTTTTTTATTCAAATCATATTATTAATACCTAATTATAATCACTACAAATTAAATGATTTAATATATAGAAAAATTTTCTTGGAGTCAGTAAGACTCAATAAGCATAGTTAATTGATTAAATTTTCAATTTTCTTTTAGGTTATCAGCAAATTCATGAAATTTGCTAGGACAAGTCATCATTCTCTAAGCAAAAAAAATAAAAATAAAAATAAAAAAAATAAATCTTGTAGAATTTAAAACAAACATCCAACAATCCAATTATTCATTTTGACTTACTTTAATATATTTTATAACCTTATTATTACAACATACAATTGCAATTAAAGCTACAATTGAATCATGCAATCAAGATGTGAGGTATAAACTCATCTATTTCATGAAAAAACACTACAACCTGTATTTAAACTTATAGTTTCAACATTTAAACTTACAGTTTCAAAACAAATTTATCAATCTGTATCACAAATAAGTTGAGTTATCACTTATTTAACTTTCACATCAATTCTACACAACATATGTTTTCAAATCATTCAACTTAACTTAATTGTACTTAATTGATAATCTTTCCTTACTCAAAAAGTTGTTTGTCTTCTAAACTAAAAATATATCCTATTATAAGAAAGGATATAAAACTACTCCCAAGTACTCTAATGACCTAAAAAAATTCCAAAACATTACATTTTCTACTCATAAACTCGTGAGAATACAATCATCCACAAAACTTAAAAAATACAGATTTTGTAAAGTAGAAATAAACTTACACTAACTCTAATAAAATTATGATTAGTCATGTTTGATCCCCACTTCAATATCATCTGACTATACTATTTAATTGAAAATTGTTGGTAGAAAATTAAAACAAATTAGAGAAAATAAATATTATTTAATAAAAAATTTTGTAAAATGAATATCTAAATAATTAAAATTATTTTTTATATACTCAAACATTATTTATAAATTAAACTTTATTTTTTAAACCATTCTTGTTAAAGAAAAAAATCGAATAGGAAAGTTTATGGAAATCTACCCAAGTTGTAAAAAAAAAAAAAAATAGTTATAAGAATCAATTTCACTCCAATGTAGTTTGCAACACTAACCAAAGAGAATCAACCACTTTAAAATAATTTACTATATCATCTTAAATTTTAAATACAACAAGATTAAGTTATCATACAGACTTACATTTTTCTTCTTCTTTGTTTCCAGTCAATATCATGTCTTCTATATGTATTTTTAAGATTTATTGTCTTTATACGTATAAGTGGGTTTAGATATCAACTAATTGTAGTTGAGTTGGTTGGCCTCACTTAAAAAAGTAGAGTTTTCCATACGTCTATTTTTTTACCTAATTTGAATCTAGGTATCATTTAAAAGATTAAATGAAAAGTATTTATGTAGTATCTTAAAATTTAAGAAAAAAAGTAAACTGAGGTTAAAGAAGAAAATGAATAGAAAAACATAGATCTGAATACTAAAATGAAAGTATGCATAAAGCAACTTGAAAAAAAAGAGAGAGCAGTAACTAATATTAAAGGAAAAAAATGAATACATAAATGTAGATGTGAAGAGAGAGAAAACTATTTCGATAGTTTGAACAATTAAAATTAAAGATAACAAAATTAGCATAATAATTTTTTTTGATAAAATTGAGATTTTGACAGCACATTAAAAAAATAAATGATAAAAACATAATTTGTTTTAAAATAACAGAAAATAAAATAAACATCACCAGTCATAAAAGTAAGTATCGATATACTAATTATAGAAGGTTGATTCATTTACACGTGCGTATTTTAATTTTAATATAAACCCGAAAATATGATAGAATAATAGTTGTATAATTAACAATTTTTTGGAAAAAAACTTTTTGGAGGGTTAATTTTTATTTTCCTAGTTCGTATATTGGCTATTTAATAGTGCTATCATTCAAAGCTTTGTGTAGTTGTGTGGCATGTGTGAGATAAGATAATTATAAAATGTTAGTGCTTAGATGTTTGGACGTTACTCTATAAAGCCATAATACAGTCTGTACATGTCACCTTGCTTTTGTAAATATTCATTTTAGTGGAAACATATTGGTAGCTGTATAAAACTTTCATTTAAATATGACAAACTCACTTTCATGTGACTGGGTTTTTTATGTGTCGGGTATGACCATTCTCAAACTCTAAAAGTATCGGAGGATTAATTGTAAGATAAAAAGTACTACAAATATTCTATAATATATATATGTAAGAACTTCAGGTTTCTCAAAATAATATATACACGAATATTGAAAAGAAACTTTTTTTAACTCTTATTATATCCAATATTGCATGGTCTTATACCAAGTAGAGCATAATAATGTAAATCATAGATGAACTAATGATTTAAGATATAATATATCATATAAAGCCAATACACACAAACTAATACACCTCAATAAAAAAAATAGGGTAAAGTTTATGTAGTATCTTCTCCTAATACAAGTTTAAAATTTAATATTATATATATATATATATATCTAAAATTAGTAGAAATGACCTATAAGAAATTAAAAATTAAAAATTTACATAATTTATCATTGAACCGCATAATCTTATAATTTTTTTTGTGTCGGATGAACACACATCATATATATAGATCCAAATTACTAGAATATTTATTAAGAAATATAATACTTTTTTTTGGAAGATTCATATTAAATATTTTCCACAAACACCTGACCTATTCTAGCACTTTAGGTATACAATCTTAAATACATAGATTATGGTGAGCTTAAAGTATATATTTATCTAAACTTCAACGTGTGTTTTGATTCAGTATCTTAGTACTTATAAATTCTCGTCTCATCATTAAATGTTTTAATTTATATGACTCTGATCATTAATAAAATTAGAAAATATTTGTTATAACATAAATCTTTAGTTAATAAATAATTATAATTCAACTATTATCTCAAATTTGTGATCTCAAAATTATATATAATACATAAGTATGTCATTAATTTTATATATATATCAAGAGATATGAATTATTGTTCAAATATTTAATTTACCACTTGATCCAGGAATCATATATTCTATATTGGAGTGGAGATATTTGATTAATTGGACTCGTGAGATATACAAGTTACCTAGGTAATAACTTAATTTGTTTTAGCAAATGTGTTGATGTAACATAAAAGCTATTAATTAAAATATGTGATATATCAATAAAATAAGAAAAGATTGATATTTGGAATGATATGTGGCCAATTAATATAAAAGATAATTTACAAACATTATGTATTTTGATGTGGAATTATTAAATAATTTAAAAACATTAAGTTCTTATTTTACTCTTATTTAATACCATAACATAAACGTATATTAAGATAGTAACTCAAAACAAATATTAATTTCACATTTTTATTTTATTAGTTTGAATTTTGATACCAAGGTTATAAATATATAACTTATATATATATATATATATATATATATATATATATATATGGGATGTTATTTATGGTATAATAAGAAAAATATTACATCAACCCCGAATTAGGTGTATGGAAAATTACATGCACAACCCACATAAGACTTTAAGAGTTCACCCGGGATGTATCATATATTAATTATCGTATGAAAGTTCAATTATAATTACTAACTTTTGTGTCAAAAGATCAACATAGATTCATACAATAAAAAACAACTCAATAAATTTTGAAAAGAATATTATAGATTATAAATAGAACACACCAAGACAAGTGCATTCATGACTTTTGTCGAACTAGACTGCAAGAGGTCTTTAACTTTTTATAACTATATATTTTATTTAAAAGAATCACAAAATAATATACATATCATCGTATAAATTTATCTTTGAAATTAAATTAGACTTAAGCTAATATTTTAAAACAATACTAAATTTTATTTAAGAAAATTATGATGCATGGTTTATGTGCCGAATAATATTTTAATATTTAATTAAACTAAGCAAGATTCAATTGAGACACAAGTTTCAACTGAGTTTATATAAGTGGTAAAAATATTATTTAATTAAAATTTATTTTATTTTGATTCAGTGTAATAATTGAGACGCAACTAAAGACACAGAACAAATTGTATGCCCCACAATGCCAAAATCATATAGGACGAATTTTGGATGTCTTTTTTTTCATAATAGGCTGTTGGTCTAAACGTGCGGAGCCAAATTTCATTTGTTGCTTACCTGTAACAAGGAATCTGACGTTTCGAATTTATAAACACTTCCCAAACACAATAATACATTTCACTCTACCAAATCAATTTATAGATTGAGAATTACACATTTATTTATATATTATTATTTACTTTTAGTTTTATTCAACTTAAGATTTTTTTCAGAATGATTTTATCTCGCCGGCAAAAAAATTATCTGTCATTAACTTCTGTCTATAAAAAAACATGATGTTTATAATTGTGTTAAAATGTCAATATGGAATCATTGTTATAAGTTTGCTGGTGAAAGAGTATTACCAATTGATCTTATAATTTTTCGTGGATCAGTACCATGACAGATTATCTTATTGTAAGGGTTTCACCTTTACAATAAAGTTGTGAAATAATAATTTTTTATATAGAAAATGTAAGAAACTATCATAGATGTCAAAATTAAAATTCATACGAAAGTAGGAGAGCTTTATTTATTATTTTAAAAAATTAATTATTTTTTTATTTTCAAAACTAAAGTTTGTATACACAAAATTTAAAACCCATCCTATAGTACAACATCCACATCATACTTAAGGCAAACCATATATGTAAGCGTGGGTGGCTCAAATTTGGTTGTTGAAAATGTTAGTTGAATCTTTTAAAATTTTTGAGTTAACTGATTAAGATTTTTATAATTTAATTTATTTAGTTAAACCATGAGTGAAATTTGAGAAAAAGCCAAAATTTCACGGGACTAGATAATTTTCTCATAAAAATTAAAATTTCTACATAATTAAATCTGTAAAGTACAAGTATAGGTCACATTGAAAGAAAAGTTTATTAAGAAATTATTGCATGAAAACTACAAAAGTAATTAATTATATTAAAACATTTGAATCAACAAAATGTTGCTATCTAGAAGTATGGAATGATATTATGTGGGTTTGAAAATTATAATAATGATTGGAGTAAAAATATAAATAGAAAGAGATAAGACAATTGATGGGATCCATAAAATAGCAATCGTTTTCAGAAACTCTATCTCCATGCTCAAAAGCTAATTGGCCAACTAGATGACATTTGGCAATAACAAAGACATATGGGCTTTTTGTTTGTCCATATCAAACCCATCATCCCTCACCAACAAAAAGTTCACCCCACCCACCCAAAGCCCATCAAAAATATTGAAGCTTCAAAAGGGAACAACTCACCCTTATCCCGTGTGCAATGCAAAATAATATGCTTTTATTTTATTATTTTTTTAATTGAATCAAAATTATTTAATTTTATAAAATTTAAGAATCATGCATGTTGTTAGAATTTTATAAAGATGAAAATTTTTAAATTAAAAAAATTGACAAAATAATGATGAGGAAGTTGCATACATTGATACCTTAGTTGTGTTCGTGTCCATTCATGATTTGGCTACCCTTCAGAGCTTGAGGCTTGGAGACATTGGTGATAAATTTTGTGGGGTTCACCACGCGCGGTGTGCTTGTGTGGGTCTCACGGTGTGTATGACGGGTCCAATTTGTTTCCTCGTTGTTTTGAAAATCACGTTTCTTTGTCAATACAACTTGCAACCTGCTTGTTAAAATGTCTGAATCATTGGAGGAGATTGTTGTTTTCTCTTTTGGTTTTGGTATTCCCAATTTTCACCCCTATTCATCTACATTTCTTCTTCCATTCATTTTCACTTCAAGCTTTGACTACAAAAGAAAAGTGACCCATTTCATGATTCTCTATACCATCCTCGAGTTTTTAATTAACTTGTTTTTTTTTTGAATTAAAGTAAATAATCGAAGGTTGCTTCAATTTGGAAATTGCCATGTAGCTTGGGAATGAAGCTAGCTAAATGAGTAATTGGGTGTTAATTTCAAACCTTTCAGGTCTCTTCTCCAAAATTGTCACCCGTGAGTGTGATGTTGTATTTTTTTATGGTTGGTTTCATAGTCAATGTTCACTATAAAAGAAGGAAAAAAGAAAAGTAGCTACCCAAAGGGGATAGATTTTGGCCATGATTATGGAAATTTTTTAACTTTATTTCAAGACAAGATCTCCCCCTCTATAAACCAATTTCGCAATTCCATAATTGCACGTTACACTGTACTTTTTGACAAATCATTGGATGATAAGTAACATATTTTGGACAAATTAACACACATAAAAGTTTAATAAATTTTTTTAGAGAGAAGGAATTTAGGTGTAAAAACGATAGAAGAAGTGGGAGTGGTGCGCGTGTTGCGATGGTGAGAATGTGCGAAGGAAGGACCAACGCTTTCTTTATTTAATTGCATGCTGGTCCTTTACGTAGAAAAATCGAACGAGTAACTTTAGTGCCTTTCTCTCTCTTTTTTCCGTAGGGGCATTTCGGTAACTCCATCGCGCTCGCCATAGTAACGAACTAAAAAGCCGTTTGTTTATAAATGCACAAGATAATAGCAGAGACAAGCTTCTGATGTACATTAAAACAATTCCGAATGGACCAACCGCCGCACCACCACACCACCGCCGCCGCCTCCGCCGTCGATAAGCCCGCCACGCCGCGAGGCGGCACGCGCCACCCGCTCTTCCGAGGAGTCCGCAAGCGCCGCTGGGGAAAATGGGTGTCCGAAATCCGGGAGCCGCGCAAGAAATCGCGCATATGGCTCGGCTCTTTCCCGGCGCCGGAGATGGCGGCGAAGGCCTACGATGTCGCCGCCTACTGCCTCAAGGGCCGCAAGGCGCAGCTCAATTTCCCCGACGAGGTCCACCGCCTCCCGCCGCTACCTTCCGCCTGCACACCCCGCGACATCCAGGCCGCCGCCGCCAAGGCCGCCCACATGATGATGGTCCAGGCCGCCGCCGCCACCGACTCTCCGGAGAAGAGCAGCATTACCTCCGGCTGCGACCTCGCAGCCGATGACTTCTGGCACGAGATTGAGCTGCCGGAGCTCCTCCACGGAAAGTGGTGGACCTCCTCCGGCGAATCCTCACCGTGGACGGAGGCTGACCTCCCGCCGCAGCAACCCTTCACCACGGCGTGCTTGTAGTTTGTAATAATCAATAAAACCTTCTGCTGCTGCCCTTTGGTAATTGGTATATTATTATTGCTTAATTATATATAATTAAGTAACTCTTTGTTCTTCTCCTCACAATAATTAATTACATTATGATTAGTCTTAGTACTCTTAATAATAAAATTTTCACTAATTACTTTGGCCACGGAATTACTTGGCATAATATTAATTAATGTTACGTTTTATTTGAGGCATAGAAGTTAAGATAAGTTACTTTCTCCAGCTAAAATAAACTTCCTCAGTTCATTCTTGTCGAAACAATTTTTTCAAAAAATTAAGTATTTAAATTGATTTTAACCTTCAAGAAAAACCCAATTCACTTATCTTCTTTTTCTTCAAATAGTTGTAGAAAAATATTCAAATGCAATCATTATAAGTGACACCATTTGAATTTTTTTTTTCAAATTACTTCCCATCGAAATTAGTTTATTGCCCAAATGAAGTATCTCAGAACCTGTCCTTACACAAATAAGTTTATGTTTTCTGGTAAATATTTTTGAAAAAGTTATCCAAACATATCCTTATCCTTAGTGTATATATCTAACTTTCAGTTATAACAGGAGTTCATGCAAGGTTTGTTTTAATCTATATGTAGCAAGTGTTGTTAATCTATCTCTCAAGCTCTTTGCTAATAGTTAATTTTGCAATTTATACGTAAAAGGTAGTGATATTAGAACAATTTATTTTCTTGTCTTTATCCTTTTAACAGAAGAAACAATTTATGAATGGAGGGATTAGAATTACAGATAGAGATTCGAGCATATATATATACATATATGTATATTAATTTATTTATACTTGTTATAGTTGTTTATTGGCTGTTCTCAAATACTAGGGTACTGAGTAGTACTCTTAGATTTTTTTCCCCCATGTGGTGTTGTGTTATCTTTGAAGTTGGAGGGCACTTCATGATTCTCTCTATACCTATCTATCTATCTTTCGCTTTATTTTATTCTCGTGAAAAAAGTGCGTTTAGCTTTGTGCACAGTGACGGAGATGGTGAATCATTACATCCATAAACAATTATCTTCCAACTGGGAGATAAGTAAATGCTTAATTTGTCTCAATCGTTGAAGTAACACCTTTACGATGATGATGATTATGATGAGTGGTCTCTTTCGGATATCAACTTGTGCTGCTCAATTATGCATCTAATTTTTTACTAATCTTCTTTGGGGTATTTCTTTGTGGAGTTTCTCTAAGTTGAATCACTCTAATGCTTATTTCTTTTCGTGGACGTGTTTTATTACGCTGATTCTCGTACACATTTGCTTTCGTTAAACCATGTTTGGCAATTTCGGTTTGAGAAGTCAAAGATACTTTAAGGTGTTAAAACCATGGTTATGGAAATTCTAGAGGCTTGTGCCAACCATTCTTCTTTTCCCTTTGCATGCCCTACTTTGACTCCCCTAACTACCGAGCTATATTAATCAGCATTTTAATGTCATTTCTTCGATTTTAAATTTATATGTTTGACTTATACTTAAAAACCTTGTAATACTTTGTACGTAACACAAAACTATCTTAGATAAACAATTATATAAAGATTTGATGTTTAATTAAACTACCTAATCGGGATTATTTTAATTAATTCTTAGAAAAACACAGAGAGCAACAAACACATGTAGTCAAAACCCGAGGATTGTAAAGAAAGAAGAAAATTGGAATACTAGGTATGTATATATATTCTGTCCATGTAATGGGTAATCAAATACTAAATTATTACCTTCACTAAAGTCAAATTTAGCACGTCATTAACTATTTTGTTATGGTGATTTCGTGCAGCAATGCAATGATGTTACGTTTGACCTGTTGAAGAAGAATTTATCTTACATATAAAACATTGTGGAAGATGATTATGAATAATTATGAGACTTGAGCTTATTAAGAAGGGATAATTATGCTAATTTGGTGGTATAACGTTGTCCAAGAATCAACCATTTGGTCTGAAGGCTGTTTCCGTTTTATGTCAGGCCTGTAATATTCACATAACAAACATATGGCACAAGTAACACTTTCATGGAAAATTAACAACGATAGGGTTTTCGTCATTTTCTATTTTGTATTTTTCAGGGAAAATGTCACAAGAAATTGACCTATTACTAGAAAGCTTTCATAACTTTTTGTTTTTGGTTTTTAATTCGATATAAGGAAACTGGATCAATGAAACACTCAACCAAGACGTTTCCATTTTTAGAATATAATATCGTGAACGTGATTATTGTTTTTCTGACTTTCGCCAATCCCCATTCACGGGGCAAAATTTTCGCGTTGCAAAACCAAAACTTTGAGGGGGCAAAATACCATTTCATCTAATATTTTTTTTTTCACACTTTTAATTATAAACGTCAATATCGGGTCACAGTGTTTTCCAACAAACATCACTGCATTAAAGTTTTATTTTTTTGAATACTTTATAATTTTTTAAAATTATTTTTTATTAAATAAAAATTAAATTTTCAGTAATTAACACGGTTTCTTAACAACGACAAAACTGGTGCATTTTGTTTCTCTTTGTGAGACTTAGTCTGCAGGGTAAGAGACAAAAGTTCACTAATTAAAATATGCGTACACAAAATTATCGTTTTCAAAGCATTCAAACTAATAAGCACTGTAAAATAAACTAGTAAATATCAATTCACATAGCAGCATTAATTTATGACACAAACTATAAGACGGTTAGCATAGACTAAGAAAATATTATAATCAAAACTATAATTGTATTACTGCCTTTATTATGAAAGATGAATTAGAACTCTCATGATAAATCTTCATTAAATACTAATTTTACATTAGTGATTTAATAAATTGCTTTTTGTTATAAAGGTTATTTTGTCTTTTATATTTCTTAAAAACATGCATTCTCTTAAAAAAGATAAGTCCTTTTTGTGATGTTGGTATGAGGAAATAGAGAAAAATCACTACAAACTCAGTTTTTTTGGGATAATTAGGAGGATAAAAAAAAATGAAAAGATGTTATATATATATTGTACTTACTAATGTATCTGTGTATTATTAATTTTTGTAACTAAGAGCCTTCTATTAAGTCAATCCCTTTTTTGGCATAACATGTTGTAACTTCTTACTCAAGGAATCGAACTTCATCTCTTAATTAAAGAACCCAAATACCATTTATGCGAACAACTTTCGGTTGTATATAATTGTTTTAGAAACAAATGAAAAATACTTAACACATATTTTCTTTTCCTTTGATTCAAACAAAGGTGTTAATTTTTTTTATTTACTCATTTTATCTATACTTTTAACTAGGGATGAATATTATAGTGTGATTAATCATTTGGTCTATTTGAAAATATAGAAATAACATTATATTCAAAAATAGTAAATGTGATGATGAAGAGGTATTTGTATTAATTCAAGTTAAATCCTGACAGTTCTTAAAACTAAATTTAACAAGGTTAGATTCAGTTATTCTGATTGGTGTATTGATCTTCTATTATGTATTAAAATGCCTTTTTTATTGGTGTTTATTTTTTTTCTCCTTATAAAGGGTGCAGATAAGACACAACAAAATAACTAATTATGAAATACAGGTATATATTATATTATTTGACTTAGACACACACGTTTATGCCGAAAGTTTTAAATATATTTGAATTCATATTGAAAATTTGTTCTATTGTCTGTTTAAAGAACCCAAGCTTTAATATTCATAGTTTAATTAAAGGACAAAATGTTACAAGAATATCTGGTAGTCTAATTGGATAAGTGACGAGTAAAAATTATATATAAAAATTGAGTTAATTTCAACTAAAACTTATATGCAAAAGTGAACTCAACTGAGATTTTAAATTATTTTTTAAATATTAAAAAATGGTATAAATATAAATATTTTTTTAAAATAGTTTTTAAAATTATGATTAGAATTTTAAAGAGTTTATGAAATATAAAAAAATATAATATTGGAAAGGATTTACAAGAATTTAGTGGATTTCATGCCTTTTAAAAAAAAGAAACCATTCGTATTATCTATCTTTTCTTTTTTTACTGTGAAATGTATTTTTATCTGTTATTTTATTTTATAAAATTACGTGAATAAACTTAAATAAGAAATTATAGAAATAAATAAGAAAAATATAAACTCTTATAAAACAAGACAAAATGCATATATATAATAAAATATAATATAAATCACAATAAAAAAAATATGAATTTCTAATTTTTCCTAATCTCTCATCCCTTATTTATAATTAAGAGGGATGTAATGATTATTTGGTTAAGATGTAATTTTTTTTTTTTTAAGTTTGTTTGCAAAGTTCCTCTTACTTAGATACAATAACAAAAGGTGAGATCAGACAGTGACCACTGTACTTATTAACAACACATGGTAAAGAGATGAGGTTGATATTATACTAAAACCTAGAAAATCATACAATTCATTTGATAGATTTATTGATATTTTTTTTTAAAAATAGGAAATAAAAATAATTCAAAACATTCTTTTATTATTATTTTGATGTCTTGTTTATTATTTTCCATAAAACTTTTAATAGCCGCATTTTCAATTCGTTAATTTAAATTATGTTGAATGTATTTTTATTTAAGAATGTTTAAGAATGCAGTATAAAAGTTAAGTAATATATATATATATATATATATATATATATTTATTTTTTCATTAAGTGAACAATTGTATATAATAACAAAGAAAAAGTTATTGATTGGACAAAGATTAGTCAAATCAATATCAGAAAACAATCATATAAATATAGAAAAATGTTAGAAAAAAATTATAAGTTAATTTGACATAAAATTAAGAAAACCAGAACAAATTTTACCTGTAAACAATACACAACAACCTCCAAATAAGCAAAACTCATACTCCAACTTGTGACATGTTAGTCTATTTCTGAGTTTTGAAAATCCAAAGGTTTAGGGAAATAATAATTTCTCCATTTTAAGCTTAATTTTTTTTTTTCTGAACTATGTTTTCATACACAGTATTAATCATTAAGAAGAAGAGATCTCTCTTCCAGCATAAAAGTTTGTCTAAGTTATCATTTAATTATACTAAAACTCTCCCTTGGAACAATTAATACAATGATGTATTTAAAAGGTTGGGAGTGAAACATTGTGCAGTACTCATGCTTATATATCTGTGTGTAAAGTGTTCATATATATTCTCTTTTTTAAAAACCTTATTGTTATGCAGTCATGGCTTTAAAATAAAAACGCATTAACGTTGATTTGATCGGCTACTCTTAAAAAAAATCAATTGTGATAGTATTTTTCATGGTAGCAAAGTGAACTTGTGAAAGGGTTTATTTCTTTCTTAGCATGGACATTACTCTTATGGCTGAACTTTTGGATGTGCTCATAGACTTGCTAAACTGGGGGTTGACTCAAAGATTGAGTTTTTGTGGTTGCATGTTCTTTCTTTTTGTACAAGTTTTCATTCTTTTAGAAATAGGTTTGGTATGCTAGAGTATAGATTTTCTTGATTCATGAGTTATGGTTTAGTTTTCCCATTACTTTTTGTTTGTATTGTTTCTTTTTCTCTTTTATATACATATACTTGAGAGTGCAAGTGATTGGTGATATATGGGATGGTAAGTTAGCTGAGATATCATATTCTGGTACTAATGTTTTCTTGAGTGATACCTTATTAAAACATCTTATTAATCCAAATCATAATTGAAGCACAGAGGTATCAAACACCTAAATCTATTGGACTAAGAAACATAATTGAAAAAAGGAAGAAAAAGAGAGGTGAAGTGGGTATATACAAAAGATATAAAGAGCACAATTTGCTTAGGTTGTGAAAAGATACTGCATGTGTTGTGCTGTGGTGACTTTATGCCATTTATGAGATTACTTTTCTAACCCCAAATCCGTACTCACCAACTACAAGTTTTCCATTCTCAAAAAGAATCATACAAGTCCTTTTTTATTTGTCTCCTTGCCCTTTAAACGGGCCTTTCAAATAATGATAAACAGATAAATCTAAGATCTCAGAACTAGGTCCAAAATCCATATACTGGGACTAATCTCTGTTAATTGGGGTATTTTTCTTCCTTGGTATGAAAGAGTAATAATAGAACACTGTAATGTTGCATATTATTGCTCAGTGGGGTCCTCACTCCTCAGTCTTCACTTCTATGCAGGTGTATTTTTCGTACTTGGCTTTTGGTACAAACACATCCTAATTATTGAATCCTTGGACAGGAAAAGCAATCAGACACGAAACAACAATGGTGTTTAAATCATATAATATCTTAAAAATACACCATACATGAGTGTGAAAACTAACCATTTGAGATATTCTCAAGAGTGATGCACTCAGGATTTGTTTTTAACATAATGAGTGTTATGATATTATATTATAAAATAAAAAAATAATAAAAAATATGAAAATGAAAAAGTTATTTTTGAATAAAAAGCTAAATATATACAAACATGTGTCTATTCTAAGTTAAAAACAAGTAAAAATATTATACTAAAAAGCAAAATGACAGGATCAATGATAATCTAATTGTATTATAAAGAAAAAATAATATAATTGATATTAATTTTTTTAGAAGTCTTAGTTTATTTTGTTATAAAGACAAATTAATATAATTAATTTAGTTTGTTATTTTTGTAGTATGAGATTTATGCATCCAAAGAATCAACTACTTTGAACAGTTCCACTTTGGAAAGTAAAGACAGTACACAAGGAATGGAAAGTGGGGATGTGGTTTGAGTGAAACAGAAAAGTCTGAGCCCCAGGAGAGTGCTTTGTTGAGTTGAGACAGAAACAGAAGAAAGGTGATGAAGTTGTTTACTGGAATTGAAGCAGAAACATAGAGAATATGAGCAGAATGGTAAAAACTGAGCATTTTCAACTGCTTGAACTGAATGACATTTTTATGAAGGGAAGAGAGAAGAGTCCAAAATAGGGTGTATGAGACAAGCACCTTTTAGTCCTTACTTTAACAACAAAAAGTGGGGTCAGCATATTTTCCAAACGTTAGAAGGTATTGGTTTGATTTGAGAATCCTAATGTTGAGTGCAATAACGTATGGAAGGTTAAACATGGCATGTGATACTGTGCTGGCTTCTAACTGGTTGATGTGTTTTTATTGATTTATGGACACTGCAGATACAAGCCTGCCACATGCAGTTTTAGATACTTCCACTTCCAATGTCTTTACAACAAGAATGCTAATTCCCCTTCAGATCTTGTTTCATAAAGTTCAAAATAGCCAAAGGATTTCATTCCTTTACTATAAAGAGGAATTCAAATTTATGCTTTGTGCCTTTTCCAGTTCATCTTTCTCACTTTTTCCAATAGCAATGCTCATTGATTAACAAATCCTTTTGGCTTTTTTCTTTTTTTTTTCATATTATTGTTTTACAAATGAACTATGGATATATAATCTCCATGCTGTAGTTTACAGTTAATAGCTGTTATACCATTAGCCACTCATAGGGTAGTAACGCAGAGGGAAAACAAAAACGCTTTCTGTCATTGATATGTAATGTTCTTATTAGCCTAAATGATTAATAAGTCTTCGATAAGCTTCTTTAATTTATTTTCTTTTTGGAATCACTTTTTTATTTATAGAATTTTGGATGGTCTGAAAAATTGGATTAATGATTTACTGTTAAAAATTTTATGTTTGTTTAGTTTTATATGTCCTAGTGAATAATTGTTATGTGTATGCTTGTCAGTGACAAGTATTAAGAAGAGTTCTTCTCATGGATATGTGATCGTCTTATAAGATCATTTTATTTAGTTATTACTGTGATATTTTTGACCAGTTGATTATACAAAATAAATATAGATTGAATTGATAAGTGAATCGATCTTATAATACAATTATGATAATAATAAAATAGAAAATATTCAATATAAACACATTTTTTTTCTTTCATCTTATTTTTCTGATCATTTCACCAAAAGATGAGGGATTAGATAGTAAGAAGGCTTTAGTCTCCTTCAAAGTGACATCAAAATTCAATTCTCACTTCTCACCAACAGATATTTACAGACACTAGCTTAAATAGAAGGGTATATGGAATTAAAATATAATAAATCATACTTTATTATAGTCATAGGTACTTTTATCTCTCAGTAATTTTAAGTGAATTTAATCTCTTAATTTTATTTTATTAATTACTGGCGTAAACATACTATCTTCACATATTATTTTCAATAAAATAATATAACTTTATAAATATATTTGTTAGAAAAAAAAGAAAATTAAGTTATTATTTTTAAAAACTGACATAACAAACGGTTATAAAAAAGTTATACGCCTATTAAATAAAGTTGTAGAATAAAGGGTGAAAAATAATATTGAAAAAATATATCAATAACAGTTACAAAAAGTTGTATCAGCTAAAACAGTTTTGTGGTATAGAGAATTAGTTCTGTTTTCTGAGAAGAGTTTAATTTTCTGAGGGTGAGTAGACCCATGACTCGTCCATTAATGAGTAGTATCTAGCTTTTGATTTTTAATGTAATTTTTAAATTAATTTGTTTTGGGAAAAAATGGGATTAAAATATTTTTGATTCATTTTAAAAGCACTTTTATATTTATTTTCATAATCAAAGAAAACTAATTTATACATTTGAATTTTCGTTTTCTAAAACTGCATTCTCACTACTCACCACCATAGAGACTAATCCTTCCCGGGTGTCATTATTATTATACCAATAATTATAATTGATATTGCTACTATTTCCTCTTACATTCTCATTACTACTACTTCCACCTACATGGTAATCGTCTCGATTTCTATTCTCATTGTACTAATTTTATAGTAATTCATGTCATCAACAAAATCATTACAATCAAGTATTATTATAATTAGCACAATAGTCATTACTTTTAAGATTGAGTGATATTATAATTAGCACATCGTTAATATTAAAGTAAAGATGAGTTAAACTAATATAAGATAAAAATATAAAATATCTTAAGTTTTTTTTTGTCTTTATATCCAAATTCTGATAATAATAATAATAACCATAACAATAATAACCATAACAGTTTTAATATGTGTAATATATTTATTTAATATAGAGCAAACTTATAATCATAAGAAAAAATAATTTTTTGATTTATGACATAAGTCATGATTACAACACAAAAAAAAAAAAAAAAAAAGAAGAAGATTTGAAAAAAAAAATATGAAAAAAAAAAAATAAGTAAAAATGATTTTTATGGGGAG
>Ga0099824_1005923_pt1 | contig 17019 bp, 12 predicted proteins | sample SiratrowhiteBW_FD_76837 | JGI IMG/M metagenome (GOLD analysis project Ga0099824, IMG submission 76837) | Root nodule microbial communities of legume samples collected from California, USA - Siratro white BW | ecosystem: Host-associated > Plants > Roots > Nodule | place: USA: California... | reverse complement strand
TCAATTCCTATAAGGTGTTTTACCATCCTTCTCTAATTGAGGTTTCTCACGACGGAAAATTGTACCTATATGGGAATTGATAGCTTTAGCTGCTTGACGTATAGAAGTATAAGTAGTAATCCTTTTAGTCTCAAGATCTGTAATTCCTACTTCCATACCAGAGATATAACCAAATTTCGGACGATCCTTATCGGTCCCCCCCCCAAACATTGGGCTATTCTCACCAGATCTTTTAGCCAGTGTTTCCTCCATTTGTTTTAATCCTAAACTAGAACCCGCTATTTTAAGGATATTAGATTCAGGTTCAAGTAAATCAATATAAAATTGCTCTCGATCTAGTATAAATTTTTTAAACTGGTAATTAGAAAGATTAGTACTATCTATATATTCAAGGATCGAAAAAACTAAATGCAGAATACCCATGATCTAGTAAAGCTTTACATATATAATTTTAATTTTTTTTTTGAGGAACGGCTCAGATAAATAAACATTTAATCGTTTTTTGATACCAATAGAGCTTCCTACATACATTCCCCCCCCCAGATTCTATATGAGTCAATAAATAAACAGCACTCTTACCCCCTCTGTTAGAATACGTTATTTATCTGTCTCAAGACCCTAATAAGTTACAACAATTGGGGCTTTCTTATCATTTATTGATAAAATTTTTTCATCTTTATAAATTTCTTCTTTTAAGATTCGATAAGATACGTGGTAATTACGAGATTAATATCCATTAAATAATTTATTATCTACCTTTGAAAAAACAGGAGGGGGGGTGTTCAGACTCTCTTTCTTTGTTAGCGTAATTTAACGCACCTGAAGCATATTCGTATACGAAACCGATCGTTAATACAACTAAAAAGAATAATAGAATCCAAAAACCAGATTGTCCGATGCTATGCATAGATACAGCAGCCGGGAATAATAAAAGAACTTCCAAATCAAATACTAAGAATAGAATACCTACTAAATAGAAATGAACGGAGAATTTTTGCCGTGCTTGTTCCACGGGAGAAAACCCACACTCAAAAGTAGATAATTTCTCTTCATTAGGTTTTGATTGAGCAAAGAATAAGTTAAGAACTAATAAAACTATAACAATTACCGGCACTAATATAAAATAGAATAAAAATGAATTCATCTAGAAATAATATTGAGATGTAGCAATCAGATGTATACTGTCTAATATTGGTGTAGGGTAAATCATAAAGAAAACAATAAATAAAGTTAGTATTGCAACAATGAATGCTAATACAGGTGATAAGTTATTATTTTCTGATAAAGGAGTAGAAATTTTATTATTATCTGGTAAGAACATAGTTTTTATTATTTGAAGATAATAAACAGCACTAATAACGCTCGTGATTACAACTACTATACTTAAGAAATAGTTCCCGTTCATTAAAGCTGTATTAATAACAAAATATTTACCAAAGAACCCTATTAATGGAGGAATACCACTCATAGAGAATAGGGATAATGCTAAAGATATACTAAGAACAGGGTTATTATAGAAATTTCCAGAAAGCTGTGAGATGTATTGGATAGGAGAATAAACAGACACTATTTTATCTTTATTCAATAAATAACCTAATAATATTAATATAAAGAATGTATTTAAAGTTGTTATAGAATACTGAGCTATATAAAATATTGCAGATTCTAACCCATTTATACTATTATTACTTAAAGCTAAAAGTATAATACCTACATGTGAGATAGTACTATAAGCTAATAATCGTTTAATTCTATATTGGGCCAATCCTGTGATAGAACCTAGTACTAATGATAATAAGGCAGATATTAAAAATAAATTAGGTTCTATTAAGAAATTATTCATCATTAAAAAGATAAGGATAGATAATTTAGGCATAATAGTTAACCAAGTTGTTACTATCGTTGGTACTCCATCATACACATCTGGGGCCCACGAATGGAATGGAGCTGCACCTATTTTAAATAAAAATCCAGATATTAAGATTAAAGTCCCTATAGCTAAATAATTATAAGAAACTTCTTCAAATGATAAATCACCAATACTTTTTAAAATATTTAATGATTCAAAATTTGTTAGACCAGTATAAGAATATATTAATGTTGAACCTAATAAAATAAAACAAGAAGAAAGACCCCCAAGTAAAAAATATTTTAATCCTGCTGCTACTGCTGATTCTGAATTTCTATTCATAGTAGCTAGTATATATAAAGCAAAACTTTGTAGTTCTATTGCTAAAAACATAGTTATTAAATCAGAACTAGATATTAAAGACGACATCCCTAATGTAGTAAATAAAATAATTAAAGGATAATCTTTCAATCCTAAATTATTATTAGTTTTATTCGTAATTGATAAAACTTCCTTAACATTAGATGATAAATTATCCCAATAATCCCATAAAGTTGCTGTTTTAATAGGATCTTTAATATTTTCTTTATAAAAAGAAACTATTTTAGTATTCGTCCCTTTTTCTTCAGGTATTAATAATAAAATTATACTCCCTATAAATAATATGAATATTTCGAAGCTTTGTGATAATAAAGTTAGTTGAAATAACCCCCCATATACCCCTATACCTGTAGATAATGGTAATACATATAATGTATTATATGATAATAAACTACCATATAGTAATATAAGAAGAGCAAATCTGTGAATTAAGATTGTTGATAGAAGATGAGAAGCTAATGGTATCGTCATTACTAGAGTGATAATTCCTAATAGTAACATATTAATTTAAACCTTTATTAATAGACCTTTACTTCTTAATAGTTATCAATTACTAAATAGACCCCCCCAATCATTCAAACTGAACTCTTCGATTCACAAGTCTAGCAAGATTTGATTAGCAGATATTATACTAAGATGCTAAACCCATTACAGGGGGGGGGAATAAATTAATTTAACGGAGTCCCTAGATATTTAGTACACATAATTAATAAGCTAACCAAAAGAGATGGCTCAAGGGGAGGAAGTGTTTAGAAACTCAAGGGGGGGGGTTCTAAATAAATAATAATTAATAATAGTATATTAGCCCCTCCTACTGTTATCTCTTAGTAATTAAAGATATAGACAATAGCCATTGTTTTTTAAATAATACCCCATCCCTAGCATGATTTAGGATAACATATTGGTATATTTTTAAAAATTCGCAAGCTCTACTAGCAAAAAGGGAACTATTTATTAGTGACTTTTTAAATCATATCTAAATATAGGAGTACCTTGAGCTACACTCATTTTAGACCTAGTCTCAGCAGAAAGGTTTGTTTCTTTAAGAGATCCACTAAATTTTGCTTTAGTTTCAGCAGAAAGGTTTGTTTCTTTAAGAAATTTACTAAATTTTGCTTTAGTTTCAGCAGAAAGGTTTGTTTCTTTAAGAAATTTACTAAATTTTGCTTTAGTCTCAGCAGAATAAGATTTATCAAATTGGGGTGGGGGGGGGATTTTCACCTTTATTGGCTTCACTCAATTTAGCTTTAGTCCGAGCAAAATGATTAAAACTTAACATGAATCCCGCTGTTAGGAGTATATTTATATTCAGGTTCAAGGCTACCTAAATAGTTTTGCCCCCTTGAGAATATTAATTTTCTTGTTTCTTTTTTAGATAAACTTAAATTAGGGGTATAAATATTACCATAAATTGTAAGAAATTGCTGAATACCCGTGATGAAGTAGAGCATTATATATATAAGAAGTTTTTCTTTTTGTCTCAGAAATATAAGCTTTAGAAGAACCAAATAATTCTTTAACTGTTTAGATAAATTCACAGCAGAGCCAATATAAATCCCCAGATTTCTTATGAGCCCATTGGTAGACCCTAGTTTTTCCTTTAGTTTTTATTAAATTGTCAATTTAACAGTTTCCGCATTAGAATAAATAATTACAGCACCCTGGGAAGCTAAAAGACCATTTTGAAAAGAAGGAGTATACAATAATAAGATATAAAGTTCTTCTAGAAAAGAAAATCACCCAAGATAAAAGGGATTTTAAGAAATAGGATTAGTTGGGATAACCCACCATATATCCCTGATATAAAACACGACAATAGAGACACGATGAAGAACAAATCCGTGGTTAAGATTGTTGATAGAAGTTGAGAAGCTAATAGTATCATCATTACTAGAAGTATAATTACTAGAAGTATAATTACAAATAGTAACATGTTTACATAAACTATTATTTATTTTTCTTTGTTATTTAAATAGGTATCTATCCCTAAATAGACCTCCAATCACTCAAGCTGAACTTTTGTTACATTTTCTAGATACAATTTCACCTGAATATAATACATTAAAAAAACAGGGGCCTACGGTAGATCATAAACACTCTGAAGAGTCATTAGTTAAAAAGAGTCTTGCTAATTCAAGTACAGGTAGCCCAATGTATGGTAGAACAGGTGGGTCACCCTTTTTATTGTCAAAATTGTACCCCTGGAGATATAGTAAAAATTAGCGAAGCTAAGAATTGGATAGCAAAAACAGAGGGGGATAAATTTTAGTATAGTTAAAGGGCGGGGCAGTTTTTGTTTATATCTCTCAAGGCTCACTATTTAATACTTTTTGTTCTACTAGAAAAGTCGCTGGGTTTTTTTATTGTTCTTATCTTACAAAAAACCTTGTGGGGAGTGGTTAATCCCCCCCAAAGATAAATGATCTTATCTACAATCCTTAATAAATGAACAAGAATAAGTGAACAATTAGTAGATCTTATCTACAATCCTTAATAAATGAACAAGAATAAGTGTACAATTAGTAGACCTTATCTTGCCTCGGGTCGACAATGGAGGGGAGGGATTTTTAATTCCTTGGTTTATAACTACTCCACACCACGTTCTTTTATTTTACATATGATATTAAATTTTATTTCTATGGAGATAAGATTGTATTTTTATAAAATAATATAAGCTTAATTTACACTTATAAAAATTTAATTAGAATTTTATAATTAAAATATTCTATAATAAAAAAATAATATTCTATTATGTTATAAATATTCTATAAAGATTCTAAGAGAGAAGGTTATAAAGGTTTATTAAAAGCTTTTTAAAGAATACCTTCCAAAAATGTGACGGGGAAATGTGACGGGGGATCAAGATTGGGTATTAACCCCTGTCATATACTCCTTTTTATAAAAGAGGGGATCCTAAAAAGAGGTATTAGGATATGAAAGGCAAACAAATAATAAAACCTTTCATATCCGGTCTGGTTGAATGGGTTAATGGGATTATAGGTTTTTATTAAAGAGGGGATCGGTTATCCAGATCTTAATGGATATGGATATGAATATGAAAGGCGTACAAATAATAAAGCCTTTCATAAACATGTCTATTTGAAAGGCGCACAAATAATAAAAGCCTTTCAAATACTTGAACAAATGAAAGGTGATAGAATACCAGAGATAGAATACCAGAGATATTATAAAAATCAGTAGGGTAACTATGAATTATAAAATTCAACGTGAAATCTGACCCCAGTTATTTTATAAAGTAGAAACCTTTGAGGATATTGATTGATTCAGTAAGCTAATTTAAACTTAATCTTCAGTTTAAATACATATTAACTTAGAATACAATACAATACAATACAATACAATACAATACAATACAATACCCATGAAGAACAAAAATTAAAAAAGATCTTTTTGACCTTCTTGCGGGGTCTATCAAGTTAAAATAAATAATTAGCACCCTAGCCGCTTGGCGACGGACGAGATTTTTATGTTAATAAAAATCAAATAGGCATAGCCGAGCCATTAGGGTCATTATATGGGATATAATGAGCCGGGTGCATGAAAAAGATAAACTATTTAAATAAAAGGGATAAAACTGTTTCAATGGTTTATTAGGTGATGATAGAATAGTAGGAGAGCAAATATTCTTTGAAGAGGGGGGTAAAAAAAGATTATTATCCCAAATGTAATATCCTAGTAAATTTTAAGTTAGTTGGAATATTTCTCTCTTAAAAAAAATGAAGAATTATTATCCATTAAATGAATAAATTATATCAATATGAAAGGGGGGGGGGGGGATTTTTAATCCCTTGGTTTATAACTACTCCGCAGCACGTTCCCGTACCCCGACTATGTTTCGACTTAACAGCAGTCGTAAAGAAATGGACACAGGGGGAACTTTTAATATATAAACCATGATTTTGTATCGTTTTAATGATAACTATCTTAGTAAAACAAGGCTATAAATAAAAACCCCCTATTTGAGATCACTCTACTTCCGCCGCTTGACGAGCGATTTGTACACGCCGAATATTATGTTTCACCAAGACATCCTGATTCTTGATTACTAGCAATTCCTACTTCATATAATCGAGTTGCAGATTATAATTCGTTTATTAACCTTTTTTGAAGATTAGCTCAAATACAAATTTTTGCTTCTTATTGTGAAGGTCTTTGTGGCACGTCTATAGCCCACTCCATAAGGGCCATGAAGGCTTGTCTTAGTCCTAATTAACTCAACATTAATCGAGTACTTCTGTAGTTAAAATTAAACTTTTGTAAAAATTCCCCTTCCAGGGTGATCCCTTACGAGATCCACACATTTTTTAATTTTCATAATTACAGACAAGGGTTTTGCTTGTTAACGAAATTAATCTAACGTCTTACGATACAAGCTGACGACAGCCATGCAACGCCTGTGTTACCAAGATAATTGGTACATTGCAAGAAGTGGTAAGGTTATGCGTGGGTTATCGAATTAAATAACATGCTTCACTGCTGGTCTTCAGCACCGTCAATACTTTTGGGTTTCAATCTTGCGATAGTACTCCCCAGGTGGAGTGGTATAGTCTTCACGTTAAAACTGATTTTTACCAATTTTACCCACTCATAGTTTAGGGTATGGACTACAAGGGTCTCTAATCCTTTTTGCTCCCCATACTTTAGTATCTCAGTGTCAGTGTTTAATTAGATAGATGCCTTCGCCTTTAGTGTGTCTACCAAGTATAAAAAGATTTCATCCTTACTCCTAGTATTCCTCTATCTTCAATTACACTCTAGTATCTCAATCACATTTTATAATTTTTCTATTGAAATTTTATAACTACTGTTTGATAATACAACCTACATACGCTTTAGACCCATTTATGTTGAAGAACGTTAACCCCTCTCGTATTACCGCGACTGCTGGCACGAGATTGGTCGGGATTAATAAATAGGTAACGTCATTATCCTCCCTATTTTAGAGGTATACCATAAAGATGCTTTTCCTCTTCTAGTTAGCTGGATCAATCTTTCGATCATTGTCCAAAATTCTTTACTGCTGACCTTTTTGTTAGGTATGGCTATTATTTCAGAGCCATTGTGACCAACCCTCCTCTCAGACTGGCTATGGATCATAGGCTTGGGAAGCTATTACCTTACCAACTACCTAATCCAAAATAGGCACATTCAATGATGAAAACATTTCTTTAAACTTATATCATATAAAGGATTAACCTTATTCATTGAGTAGCTTTCCTATTTATTACTCACCTGGTCGCTATGAAATATATTCATTCAACTAGCATGTATGAAACTACTAGAGAACGTCCCTTCTGAGCTAAATTCAAACTCTTGCTATTTTTACCATATAATGGTGTCAAAATTTATTATTATTTTTTATAAATAATCGGATATAGCCTACTTAATTTATGAATATCGAACATAGCTATTATTATTTTAGACGATACACAGAAAAAAGGCTTTTTTATAAGATTGTGAGGTGCTTTTTATCTTTAAATTGGGATAATTTATCCGCGCAGAGTTGGGATACTTCAAATTTTTATAATTATGTTAAATATAATATTACTAAATACTTGAAGATAAACTAATTTTTTATTTATTTGATTCTATATAAAACAGGATATTCCCATTAATGAAGATTATAACGTGAGGAGGGGGAGTGTCTAGCCTAAAAGCCTTAGTATGTTAATTATTGAATATTATAGTTCCCCTTCAACAATATCAGCAAATTGAAAATAAATCAGTTAAAATTAATTCCCGGGCAATTCATAATTATTTAACGAAGATTTTAATTGAATTATTAAATTTAAACCTTCAGGGTTTAAATGAGATTTACTAATAATTAACTCAACTATTTTACACCAGATTTCATAATTATGTAATTTAAATCCAGATAATTGGTATTTATTGAAATGTGGAATAATAAAATTATTAAGTTGAGAAATAGCTTTAGTTTCATATAGAACTGCATTCTTAGTAGGATTCTCATAAATAGATCCACAATTAAAAAATTCTTTAATTAAAATTAATAAACTATGATCCCTTTTATTTAAGCCTATAGAAAATGCTGCTGTTATAGTACCTTTACTACTTATAGAAACCCAAAAACTACCCTCACAGAATATTTACCCGCGGGGGGGTGTCCCGGGAGTTAAAGAATTTATTTAAAAACATTTAAATAAAAAAGGGGGGACACCTATGTAATGTCTAATCAGATTTAACTGAAAGTTTATACATCATTGATTCATGAAAATATGGTGTTACAAGAGATCGAAATTTATCCATTGAATCAGACTTAATATAAATTCTATACTGATCTTCATTTCTAATTAGATAAGTACAATTTAAATCAAAATTTTCTTTAAGCACTTTGATTAACAATTCTACTTCACTAAAAGTATAAGAATCAGTACATAAAACAAAATTATTATTAAGTTTATAACCATCATCCATAGACCAATATGCTAAACCTACTGGTGTAAGCAATTCACCAATATTCAAAGGAATTCTTTTAACTCTATCTACATAAAATAATTTATGATAATAATTAAAGCATGGTAAAGAATAAGTATTAAAAGTTACTCTTGTATATACCTTACCTGTTCGAAAATCTGGTTTTCGATCAGAATTAATAGGAGCTGAACAACAATAATCTTTAAATAAATCATATAAATGAAATAGATATGCTTTATTTATTAATCCTTGTTCAAATTGTAATCTCGCATTAATACCTCTAGGTATTATACGGATACATAAATCTCCTAAAGTTAAACCAATCATTACCTCATGTAAATCAGGAGAAACAAAAAAAGAATTTCTCTCAACATTCGTTAATCTCTTAGTACTGTAGAACATGTTTATTAAACCTACACTTTTAATAAACCCTGCACCTTTAATAAACCCTGCACCCTTAACATAACCTGCACCAAAAATGTAAGACTTGAACATCATCTATTATTTTCTTTTTTCATGTTAATAAAAACATGAATTATATTAAACTATCTTTTAATCAATTCTTGTTATTTAAATATTTCCGGTCTTGGCCGGGTAAAATCTCTACAATAGTTGCCCACCGCGAGTCTTAAAATTTTTAAATGCGGCTTCGCATAAAATAATTAGTTTTAAATAATAATAACTTAGAATATAATAGCTTAGAATATTTTAGCTTAGAATATAATTTATTTTACTATTATCTCGATTCCCTGGACTGGGCTAAATTCACCTGTTATAAAACCAGAAATCCAATAAGGGTTTAACGAGTTTCCAGCAATGTACTGGGGTCTAACTATTGGAGTTACATCTGGGAAAGCAAATTTTAATTTTTCTGATAAACCTAAATTAAGAACAGCTTTTATTCCTATAATTTTTTTTAATCCTGCAATATTAAGATGTTCTTTAGATGCTATTAAAAAAACACATTTTTTCCATAGTAGGTAATCTATAGATTTTGCACTTTGTAAAGGGTATTTATCAAAATGCGGTATAATTACATTCACTATGTCATCTATTTTTGTAACCCGATAATTAACCATGTTTCTATTTGATTCTTTATTTATAATACCAACACCATTAAAAAAAGATTGTATCTCTAATAATAAAGGTAAGTCTTTCGAATGTAATTGAATTTGAAAGATAATTTTGATGCTCCAGCCAGTAATATTAGATTTACTATTACCAATATAAATAGAGAAACAGCTTTCTCCGTCTGAGAATCCTGTAATAAACCAAGGGTTTAATTTTTCTTTATTATCTAAACATCCTACAGATTGAGAAGAATTTAAATCTTTCTGAAATAAAAGAATGCCAGGAACAAAAGATAATGTAATAATTGAACTAATCTCAATAGTAGATAAAATAAAATCATTAGCATAAATTAATATTGCGATTAAAAAAGATGTTAAAAAAATAAAACTTCTAGCAGTTATAGCTAGAAGGGCTAATAATACAAAAGCAAATGTAAATAAATGTAATAAAATAAAACTTCTAGCAGTTATAGCTAGAAGGGCTAATAATACAAAAGCAAATGTAAATAAATGTAATAAAATAAAATACATATTTTTTTTTTATAAATTAATTCCTCTTTTTTTTTATGACTAAGTATAATAATACCCAAGCGTTGCACTTGATTTTAAATTTAGAGTGGGGAGTTGTCTTGTAAGAATTAAAATGAATACTTACATAGACTATAAACTTTTAGGCTTTAAAAGAATTATACTCTTGCTTAAAAGATTATAACTCTTGCTTCTCCTAAATTGCTAAATAAAAATTATCACAGAATCCGCAGGATAAGATAAAATTAAATTTAGTATTGATCATTATATTATTATAATAAATATAATGGTTATTCCTTAAATAGAGCTCGTTGTCCATAGAGTTTTACCGTTGCCCCGACCAAAGAGTTGTTGCCCCAACCTTAGAGTTCTACCGTTGCCCAAAGCTGTCGCTTCAGAGCCAAATTCAAACTCTTGCTATACTAACCATAAAATGGTGTCAAAATTTATTATTATTTACTAAAAAAAAAAAAACGGGCATAGCCACATAAATTAATAACATATATGAGGAAAGAAAGCTCCAATTGTGGGGAGGAGCAAATCTAAATTTAAATATATATATATTTGGATAATATAATAAATTCCTTGGGGTCCACTCAGAATATTCGCAGGGGGGTGTTCATTTTAATTAAATGAAGAATAAAAGGCTTACTGATATATTTATAGACCCCCTACCAAATACTAAATGAAAATTATTATATTTAAGCAGTTAGTTTATACATCATTGATTCATGAAAATATGGAGTAACAAGAGATTTAAATTTATCCATTGAATCGGTTTTAATTTAGATTCTATGACTATCTTTCCCTCTTTTATTTAAAGTACAATTTAGATCAAAGTTAGATTGTAAAACTTTAATCAATAATTGGACTTCTTCAAAAGTATAAGAATCAGTACAAAGATGAAAACCACTGTTATGTTTACAGCCGTCATCCATTTCCCAATAAGCTAAACTAAGAGGTGTTAACATTCATTTATATCCAAAGGGATACTTTTTACACCATTAACATAAAATAAATCATGATAATAACTAAAACAAGATAAAGACAAAGTTTTAAATCTAATAGAAGAATATATTAAATTTGTTCTTTTATCTAGTTTACTTTCATAAACTTTAGGAGGAGTACCACAATAATCTTTAAACAAATCATATAAATGTAAAATATAAGCTTCATTTATTGAACCTTGCGCGAATTGTAATATTGGATTTTTACCTCGTTTAGTTATACATAAATCACCAAGACATATACCTATAATTACTTGTTTTAAATCAGGATTTATAGAAAAAAAAATTTTTCTTTCTTTTTTAGATAATCTACCAGTACTATAAGATCTATTTAAAAACACTGTATTCGTTAATCCTGTAACAAAATCAAAATCTAATTTTTGTTTAGGGTTACCTGTTACTCTAATTAAAGGTATGAAAGATTCTACAAAACATGATAATTCTTTCGGATAGTCAGCTACATAACATAACTCTGTATAAATTAAAGGAAATAAAATTACGATTAATAATAATAGAAAGGAATATGATAACATACTAACAAAGTTAAAAGGAAATAATTGTGGCATTATATATATATATAAATAAGAATTAAAATTTAATCCTCTCATAGTTGTTCTCTATCTAAATAGAAATTAGAGAGATATTCACTAACAAGAAGACAGCAGGTTAACCAAAATATTAAGAAAATTATAAGAAGATATAATAATTAAGAAGTAAAAAGATAGATTATCTCTTTGTCCCATCAAAGCTAAATTCAAATTCTTACTATATTTACCATTTTATGGTGTCAAAATTTATTATTATTTTTTATGGACAATCGGTCATAGCCTGCTTTAAAATAAGGTTTAATCAGCTTATATTCTTATATCCTGATTATTTTTTTTTTTGGCTATATATATTCCCCCCCTCTTTTTTTTTAGAGCACAGTAAAATTTATTTATCTTTTTATTAAAGAATAGATTTTAAGTATATTTAATATTAATTATAATAAAATTCTTTAAAATTGTATATTGTTTTTAATACCAGAATATAAATATTAATACCAGAATATAAATAATAATACCAGAATATAAATAATAATACCAGAATATAAATAATTATATACAGAATACACAGAAGAACAGAATATTTATTATAATACACAAAATATACAAGATAAACAGGATTTAAAATATTATAAAATTTAAAATATTTATGTATATTTAGGTATATATATATATTTAAGTATATATATTTAAGTATACATATTTAAGTATACATATTTAAGTATACATATTTAAGTATACATATTTAAGTTTATATATACCCCGTGTATAATAGAGACTCGAACTCTGATAAGATAAAAAGCTTATCTTTTTTATCTATTTAAGATTACATCCCGTTGTGTTAGTATAAAATTTATTTTTATATATAGGGTTGAACTGATTAATTAATAAAGATTTTAAGAAAATCTAGTCTATCTCAAGTTAGTATCTCAATACTATTATTATACTTACGCAGGTTAATTCTTAATAGTTAAAATTAATATCTAATATTAATATCTAATATTAATATCTAATATTCATAAATACTTGAGCTATATTAACAAGTTTTAGAGATAATAAATATATAAAGTTGTATCCCTTATACAATTCTTCTCTAATTATTTACTCGAGTGACAGAGTGTAATTTTTCGGACAAGGAAGGATTCGAACCTCCGGATGTTCTCACATATTTAGTTTCAAGCTAAACGCTTTAAACCAAACTCAGCCACTTGCCCTATTATTATATTATTAATCGTACAACCTCTTTAATCTATAACCATTTTTATCAATACATTTAATTTCACATTTATTAATACCACACTGGGGACCAGGGCATCCTGTAAAAGGAAGGGAAGGATGTTAAAATGTTTAGTTTATTACTAAATATAATAACGTGTTATCTTAATTCTTCAGCAAAAAATAATTAGCAAATATACAAAATAAAGAAGCTCTTAAAGGCGGGATCTTTTATTTATAATAATTATATTTAGTTATCATTCTTTGAACTATTTGCAGGCTTAAAAAGAGGAAAGTGAGGATAAAATCCATTTATCTTGAAAGAATTTTCTAATTTTTATATGCCTTACAATAGTAATGTGTGAATAATTTAAAATAGCCCAGCTCCCCTAGAAAAAGAAAAACTATTCATAAGTGTAACATCTGATGAAAATATCAAAAATAGCTGTAGAGTATTTAGTCTCCTAAAGAAGACTGAACTATATCAAGTTTATTGAGATAATGTTGCGACCTTTAATCAAAAGAATATCACTAATACTGTATCTTTTTATCTTAAACTACTTTAAAGAATAGAACCCCCACCAGGAATGTGGCGGGGAAATGTGACAAGGGGTCAAAAATTTTTTTTTATCCAGCCAGTGAGGGGGGGTGGTCTACCGAGAGGGGGGGGGGGGTTAACTGATTGTACAGGTAATTGACCTTCAAATGCATGGAACGCTGGCGGACTAGTAATTGCCCACTCTAGCGTAGTTGCAGCTTTTGTTACACCTGCACCTCTCGGTGAAGTGAAAAACGCTGGAACGGCCCATGGATCATTTGCTAATGTATCCTCTGGTTGTGCTAATGTGTCATATATAATATATATAAATAATACAGTAGCTACAATAGAGATAATAGAACCTAATGAAGAAATCAAGTTCCATCCTTCGAAAGAATCTGGGTAATCCGGGATTCTTCGTGGCATTCCTGCCAATCCTAAGAAATGTTGAGGCATGAATGTTAAATTTACACCTATCGATAAAGACCAAAAATGAATTTGTCCTAGTAATTCGTTATATGGTTTACCTAGTATTTTAGCTGGAACCCAGTAATAATAAGCGGCAAATAATGCATATACCGCACCTAAAGATAATACATAATGGAAATGGGCTACTACATAATATGTCAATTTACCCTCGTCACCGAGGGGATCGGACTATATCTTATCTAATCATTTAACTTAATAAAATTTCGACTGTCACGTATAGTCTCTACGGATCCTACTATGTATAATATACATTATACGCTTTGGTTTCCACGGTATTGCCTTTAATATAGTAGTAGTTTGATCTAGCTTGAGATCATATTAAAGGTTTCACCGTTAGCAATTAATAATTAATGTTTTCACCACAGGTGCCTTCGGTATGAATTAATATATAATTTTTTTAATTTAGTTAAGATATTAAGATACTTTAGTTTATAACTACTTCACACCACGTTCCCGTACATTAACTTTCGACTTAATAACAATCGTTAAACATTAACATTAATTACCGAAAGAATAATTTAAATTCTTTCATAGTGACAAACAACATGACACTTTATTTATTAATAATATCTTTAAATTTTGAATAAGAAGTTAATTTTTCTCCTAATAAAGGATATTTATCAAAATGTTTTATTAAATTCATAAATGTAGAATGTCGATAAGTTTCAATTACCCAAAATGTTTTATAAGGATTTCTTACCTTACTAACTATTTCAAAATAATTTCTAATAGATTCTATTAAATAACGATCATTATTTTGTCCAATACTAAATGAATGATTATTAGAATTTCTTATGCTAAAGCAACCTTCAGCCTCAATAAAACCAGATAACCATCCTGAAAAATAAAATACATTAGTATTAATATGAGACAATCGTGATAAATATTTTTTGTCTCTATTTGTTAAATACCATTCTACATCATTTTTAATTAAACATTCTTCCATAAATTTAATTTGTGCTTGTAGACGAGAAGTTAACGGTGGATATAAATAAAAAATTTCTAGCATTTTTTTAGCTGAGACTTTTGAATTAGTTACCCATATTATAGTTTCATTTTTTATTATTCGAACATTACCACCTATCGCGTCTTTTATTAAATTTAACATATTCAAATTTTCTGGACAGAAACGTAATTTTATTACAAATCTATATTGAAGATTTTTCTTTCTCCAATGATTTACTTGTATACTACCATCCCCATCCATTAAACCTACCCAAAATTTTTTTATATATTCTGTATCTACATTTTTATTAGAACTATAATAACGTGTATTTTTATTCAGTAATAAAAAAGATAAATAAGAATAATCAATATTATTAATTAAAATTTTATCATGTAAAGCTACATCAATTGAAGCGTTAGCTAATACGATACCTGTTACTCCTCCAATAGTGAATAAGAAGATAAATCCTAAAGCAAATAACATTGGAGTTGTGAATCTAATTGATCCACCTGCTAAAGTTGCTAACCAAGAGAAGATTTTAATCCCTGTTGGAACAGCAATAATCATTGTAGCAGCAGTGAAATAAGCTCTAGTATCTACATCTAACCCTACTGAATACATATGATGTGACCATACAATAAACCCTAATACCCCAATTGATAACATAGCATATACCATACCCATGTAACCAAAGATTGGTTTACCACAGAATGTTGAAATTACATGGCTAATAATCCCAAATCCAGGGATAATTAAGATATAAACTTCTGGATGACCAAAGAACCAGAATAAGTGTTGGTATAATAAAGGGTCACCTCCACCAGCTGGCTCGTAGAAAGAAGTATTAAAGTTTCTATCTGTTAAAAGCATTGTAATTGCCAATTTTTTCTTAATTTACTGGACGTTGGTCCTATGACTTCAAATAATATAAATTCAGTCTAGTTTGGTATCCATAGACTTACTAACAATAATTATTTGGTCTCAAAAACTAATGTAAAAAAGTTTAAGGTAAATATCCTACATTCACACGTAGGTTGGGACTATATCTTACTTACCTAAGTTATAAAAACTACTTAAATGATCCCAAATAAAAACTGTTCTTTTATCATTCATACCAGATTTTATAGAAATTATATTTTCAATACCTGATTGATGTTTATATTCCCCTGATTTAAAATAATCTAAAACTTTAATCCAATCTTTATAATCTAAATGCTTACTACTAAATAAAGTAAAATTATTTAAATAATTTTCTAACACTAAATTCCCTTTTAAACTAGTAGTTCTTAATCTATATTGTGGGTTAGGTTTATCTATTCTAGTATCTTTTACTGAAGTAAGTAATAATTCAGCTATAGATTCTAAGAATTTACGATTATTAATACCATTTTGGTTATTTTGTCTTTGACTTAATTCAAATTTACATTCTACTCTAAGGTATTTAGATACCGTTGTAGTTCGTACAGAAAAATGACCATCAGCTTCAATAAAACCAGATAACCATGGATTAGAAATTAAAGGACTGTTATCTATAGGATTTTTAACCATATTAAGGTCTTCAAATTTTAGATTTAACCAATCAATTAAATTATGCAATGCATAAATTTTAGGAGTTCTCATATAACCATTTATTAAAAATGCTACTAAAAGTAATCCTTCGTAATTATTAATAGTTAAGATATACGCATTAACTCCTTTTTTTCTAGAAAGTGAACCATGACCTAATCTTTGTTGGATAATTAAAGCTAATGGTAAATCTTTTAGATTAAAAACAATTTGTATAGAAGGATAATTAATTTTTCCTTTAGCTGATCTTTCAGTTGTTGGAACAACTATGGTCCCATCACCTTCTATTAATCCTGCTAAATATGAACTAAAATTTAAATTAGATTTGTTACAATTTATTTTATTTTCATTGATAAGAGAAAAAGATATTAAATCCTTTAAAGACTTAGTTTTTATTTGTGTTATAAGTAATATTTTATAACAGATAAG
>Ga0099824_1005921_pt1 | contig 17024 bp, 6 predicted proteins | sample SiratrowhiteBW_FD_76837 | JGI IMG/M metagenome (GOLD analysis project Ga0099824, IMG submission 76837) | Root nodule microbial communities of legume samples collected from California, USA - Siratro white BW | ecosystem: Host-associated > Plants > Roots > Nodule | place: USA: California... | reverse complement strand
TAAACCATTATTAAACAACTTAAAATCTTTAACACCTAGACTTCCCTCTCCTTTCACCTTACATATTATTTTCTATTTTATCCTATCTTTCTACCTTTATATCACCATCCCCTTTAGAAATCCCTTTGGATCTTTTTAATTTCCTTCTCTACCTTAACATAAATTTTGTAGAAAGATAAATAAAACAGTGGAAATACAGTAATAACTTATTTTATCATACATGCTCTCTCAACAAAGGATAAGAAACTTTTATCTATTCATTCTTTTTCAACACTATATGTTGAGTGTTATATTTCTTGAGATTTTCTTCTATTTGCATTCTTAAAATAGATGAACACTCATGATACTACAATTTAAAAAAGTGAGAATCTTTCTAGGTAATGCTTATATACTCTCAACTCCCTATTTTGCTTTTGACAAAATTGACCTTAAGACTTGGCACAATCTCAAAAAAACCTAAAAATACATTTAACTACCAAAATGTTTTGAATTTTGGCATCATAAATAAACAAAATGTCATCAACAAATTGTAATATGTCTCCTTACTCCCTCATCCCAAATTTCACCCCCTCAAGTAACTATTTTTAGTTGTTTGACTTGTTATTCATATCAATGTTTTAACTAAAATAAGATATAGAAAAGGATTCTCTGAATCACTCTGTCTTAAACCTTTAGAAGGTATGAATGCCTTTGAAAGATTGTTGTTTCACTAGAAAAATATTGTAAATATAGAAAAGGATTCTCTGAATCACCCTGTCTTAAACCTTTAGAAGGTTTGAATGCCTTTGAAGGATTGTTGTTGACTAAAAAAATATTATATTGTTGACGATTCCAAACACTTTTTTATCCAACCAAACCATTCAATGCTAATCTTTCCATCATGTTGTACAATAATTCTCACCTTAAATAATCGTAAGCTTTCTTAAAATCCATCATCAAATCTGAACATACTACTAAACCTCATTAATCACATATATCTAGCCTGAATTGTTTTAATACTCATCAAGTATCAAGTATTTAGGGACTGTTGTGATAACTGATTGTTGTGTGAAGGGTTTGAACACCTCTTTTATGCTCCCTATTTAATTAAATTTAAATTCATTTTGTTCATAAACGAACCCTGAGTCTTGTGATACTAAAAATGTTTGGAATATACGCTTTCTTGTGCCATTGGTTGATCTGTACCAGACATACTTTTTTTTCTATTAGATATATATTTCGTTTCTATAGTTAAGACATCATTAAAACTTTCTATTTCCCTCGTACTTCTCCTCTCCTTGCCCACTCCCTTCTTTCCTTTGGTTTTGGTTCACACATGGCACCAAAATATCTGTGCGTGATTTTGGTCCGCACGCACATGGCACCACAATATCTGTACGTGGTTTTGGTCCACTGTTCGAGAGGCCAGTGGTGTGGGGCAGTTGCTTACTGCACAGTATAATTTGATTCCTGCATTATATAATTATTTAAAATACCAGAAATGTCCTTCATATAATTGAATGCAGAATTCATTTCTTTTCTGTGCATTTTTTCACTCCAAGTCTTAGAGGTTGTATTTAACATTTTTTTGTTTTCGTCAGAAGGGATAAAAGATATTTTATCACTATTTGTTGTCCTTTCAAATTTCTCCAAAAAAAGATATATATAAATCTCTTTTCTACTCACTCCACTGCACTTCAGTCACCTTATCTCTCTTTATCCTTCTATTCTTCCTTCAAACCTGAGGCGTTCTCTCTCTCCCCACAAACCCGATTAAGAAGGTTTTATGACTCAGTGCCTTAGTGAAACGTTTGATTTTTTAGACATTTCATTATTAAAATATAAGGATATTTTGAACATTTCATTGCTAAGTGCAGGTCACAAATTTATATGGTGCAGTGGTGTGGGTCTATTATTGGTGTGGTTAAACCAACTTGCATGAGAAGACTCGCTGTCAACGTCTTCAAATCTAAGTCTTTCTTATATGTCATCCATGTTTGACTCTACGGATGTGAAGAGAACTGAATGTTTTTGCGTGGACCTCATGTCTTCGTATTTCCCTTTCAAATGTGAAGAAAGCCTAAAAAGGAAACATATCAACCATTGTAATTTATACTTCTCATTTTATTTTATTGAACTGCATTTTCAGTTTTATTCAAATATTTATTTTAAGAATATTTACGAGGTTACACAAGGTTAATCGGGCCAATCTAAATCCTACCATACTTGATGTGATAGTTAGACACTTTACCATCATCATTTATGCTTGAACTCTATTCATACAAAAAAATTAATTGTCGGATTAGAGGTAGTTGTAGCGTGAACAAAGTCTCTAACTCACAAAAATAATGGATATAACAAGTTTTATCTTAATGGATAAAACTAGCAAACTCCCTCCGTCTCAAAATGCCTGCACTTTTAGCTATCTAAAAATATTTCAAGTTGACATTTTTGTTATCTCCCAATGAATCCATATAATTTTTCTTTTCTTGATTAACTCAACAAAACTGCAGCATTCATCATCTATTTCCTTCCAACTACGATTCTCTTATAAACTGCTACCCAAGCATGATGGGTTATAATTGTGCTTTTCATTCACCATCTATTATATTACACGTGAACCAAAACCTTAATTATAATATTAAGTTGTGAAAAAACGATGAACAGAACTAAACATATAAACATCTTTTATTTCCATATTCAAGCCAGATAGGCCGATAAGAAACAATTATACAACTTAAACAAAAGACATTTTCGAGTGTCGAACGCATTCAACTACTTATTCCAAAGAAAATTATTCCGAATAAGCTTATAAATCAACAACACAACCAAACGTGCGAGAGGTACGAGGAGACTTAATACATTAAAAGCAGGTAAGCAAATCCCAGAGACAAAGTGGTCATTGAAGGCACTCCCAAACACCCACCAGCGCCAGTGGTGACTTTAGCCAACTGTTTAATGTTGTCCTTGTCAGAATCGGAGAGTTCTACCTTTCGTTGCTGTGATGGTACTATGTAAGGGTACATAACAGAGTCACTCATGAAAGAGTGGTCAAATCCAAGCACGTGCCCTATCTCGTGCATGGCCACAGTCTCCAAGTCCAGAATTCCATTCTTCCACGACAAGCTGTCGGTTTCACCGGTCAGCGACCAGTTCATGTTCCCGTCGATACCTATCTCCGCCGTCTTCACGTTAGACGGAGGGTTGTTCCTTATCAAGCTGACACCAAACAAGTCGTCCGCCGCAACACCTTCAGTGAAATTGTAGAGTCCTACCTTAATGTCCGCATCATCGAAGGTTGTCTCCGTGAATTGCCAAAACCCTGTGGCATTTGCCCACCGCGTGAATGCATCTGTGAACACTTTCTTGAACTTGGCTGGGATTTCAGTTCCCGGAAGAAAACCGTACGTGAGGTTTCTCTTTTGGAACCACTGGTGACCGGCTTTGGGCAACGACTCGTTGCCGGTGAAGTTGTAGGTGATACCCATGTCGGGGATAGCACATCGTGGTCGCAAGAATAGTTCCAAGGTCTCCTTGCTTGTGAGATTGAACGTTCGCTTGAAGGCCTGGAAGGCTGATGCTGTTGGCTGGTCCCAAAGATCGTTGAACGGCCCAGAGGATTCCAGGTAGCCAAAGCTGGAAAAGTATTGTTTGAATAGAGACAAGCCTTTCATTGGTTTGCCTAGTTGTGGGGAAGAAGAAAACTTTTCTCTGATATAGTCATAGGCTGGATTATCCCATTCTGGCTTGACTTTTTTTCCCTTTAGCCACTTCATTGGTTTTTTGAAAATAGACTTGTCAATAGAAAAACCAGTGGCAAAAAGGGATTGGTGGAGAAGGAGAAGGAACAATAATAGGAAGGCACAAAGATTTGGTTTCATCTTCATAGACATAAATTCTCAGTCTATTCTCTAACTCAAAGATGATGATGATGAAGGTGAGGTTGCGAATTCGACGTGCTTTTATATAACAACAATGATAATGACACCCTCCATTGTAAAGTTAAAAAACAAAAGAAATATGTTTAAAATATTGGTTTTTTAAGTTGTCAAGTTGACATGCGTCTGAATTAGGGTTCTATACGTTTAATTCGTACAAGCCAGTGCATGAGAGTAGACCCTACCCCTCGTACAAAACAAAACCAGACCCGAATTTCGAAGAGGAGTGTAGGAGTGTAGCTGACACACTTGACCCACTTACGCCCACTTGACAAGTGGTCACTGACCATTTATAGTAATATTGTAATATGTTATGGCTCACACAGTTTCTTGAGCTCCCACTGAATTTTTTTTGGAATATTTGTTTTCCAAAACTACTAATCCCGCCGGAAAAACACGACTAGTCTTTTAGTTTATATACACTGATTTAAAAATTGAAAATGACAGTTTGTTAAAAAAAATATTATTTCGCTCACTCTACAAAGTACGAAGAAATGAAAGTCACGTGAAAGAAAATTACATAAATACTGTAAACCACACAATTACATATAATAATCATTTATGTCATGACTCTTTATGCTATAACTTATATAAGATAATATAATAATAATAAAAATAATAATAATAAATTAATAATAATAATAATAACAATAAAATTATAAAATAATAATAATAATAATCATCATCAAAAAATCATAGATAATACAATATTAAAATAATGACAATAATCAAAATAAATTAATAAAATAATAATATATTACAATAATAATAAAATTATAAACAATAGTTATAATAATAAATTATAAAAATTACAAAATGATAAGATCATAAACAATAGTTATAATAATGAAGTATTAAAAATTAGAAAATAATAAAATCATAAAAAATAGTTATAATAATTAAAAAATTAGAAAATATTAAATCATAAACATTAGTTATAATAATGAAGTATTCAATAGTAGAAAAATATCATTCTATGTCTCCATATGAAGACGTTAAAAGTCAAATCGACGTAGCTAAAAACGCGATGATATTTTTATAAATAAATAAACATACTTCACGTCGATTCCACACAAACCGATGTAGAATTATATATTTAACATCGGTTACACCTAAAAACCTTTATAGAAAAGACACTAAAAATAAAATTCAAAATTTTAAAATCTAAATTTGGTACTGCATATATCACGTCGGTTATGGGGCTCCAACCAACGTTATGTATGGTCCTGAAAGTTGAGTGAAATTTTTCATAAAATTAGGATTCAATATCACGTCAGTTATTTATCCCAGAACCGACGTAGTATGTCCCTCGAGTTAAAATTAGGGATTTCAAGAAAGATATTAACTCTTACGCTTACATTTTTCTTTTATATTTTGTTTTCCTTCACCTTCTCCTCAACCTCGTTGTCTCCTCCTCAACCTCGTTACCCTCTCCTCTCAGCTTTCGCGAGATGCCACTTTTATTCTCACTGATTTTTATTTGTATTTCATGTGGTGCCACTTCTCACTAGTTTTCATTTGCATCTTCGTTGTTCATTGGTTTTGCTAGGGTTTGGGATGCTCCATTTTGAGCTTCTTCCATGTTTGTTTGGTGTGCGCAAGCTTGTTGGTGGTCTCGGTTGAATGCTTGGTTCGACACCCCATGTCTCTTCTCTTTGTAAGAGGTTATCAATTTTGTAAAATTCATTAAAAATAGTTAGAAATTTATTTTTGACCTCAAATTTTTTTATCAGCATCTTGATTTAGTACATTATTTTATGGTAAAGTTCTTACATTGTATAGGTTTCAAAAATTTAGGGCAAAAAAATTTCAAACGACCATAACTTTTGATAGAGAGCTTGGATTGAGACGCTTCAAAAATAAAAGTTGCTTGAAATGGGGTAATAAAGCTGCTGATTTTTTTTTTATTTTTTCTTATTTTTTATCTATTTTTTAGATTGTAGCCTTTGATTTCACATATCTATACTTGCTAGAAGATTCTAAAATTTTTTGTAGTATTTTTTTGTAACGATTAGAGATTTATCAATCCATTTTTTTTTTAAAAAAAATGACTTTTCACGTCGGTTGTAAACTCAAAACCGATGTGAAATATGCTCTATAACAAACACCACGTCAGTTTTAGCCAAACAACTGACGTGGTGTTGTCTCTGGATCACTCCTCTAGATAATTTTAGAACAGGTTCATGACGTGGGTGCCTGGTTTAAACCAACGTGGAGGCTGACAATATCACATCGGTTTGATAACCGACGTGGTGTTTGAAAACATTCAACATCACCTTAATTGACATCAGTTCTAGAAACGACGTTAAGGGACTCTCAAAACCGATTTTGAAGACTGTTTTTTCTACTAGTGATTAAAAATTAGAAAATTATAAAATACTAATCGTAATAAAAATAATAATAACAAATATAAAAGTAATAATAATAAAATAAATAAATTTATAAAATAATAATAATAATATAAACACCAATTTCAATTTTATTTCATGATTTTTTATTTTTTACATTTTTAGATGTATTGATATCATCAAATAATTCATAGTTCTTTTTAGACAACAACGATTTAAGTAGACGTGAATAATATGTATAAATACTTATTATACATATTTCGAATGACAAAAGTTTATCTAATATTTACTTACTTCTATTTACAATGAAAAAATTTTGAGATTACTTAGTTCTTTAATAAAAAAATATTTTGTTAATTGATATCTTTAATTTTATAAAAAAATTATTTATCAAATAAGTCTAAGACTTAATATGATAAATAGTAACTTTTCAACTTTTACACAAACGATAATTTTACAGAAAAATATTAATTATCAAACAAATTTGAAACTCAATATGATAATTAATAATTTTTTAACTTTTACAGAAAAAAAATTACAAAAATGAAAACCTTAGTTATGCGAGTTCGACATTCAACATGATAATTTATGAAATTTTAATTATCAAACGAGTTCGAACTTCAACATAATAATTTTTTATATTTGTAAAAATAAAAATCTTAATTATCAAACTGGTTTGAGACTCAACATAAGAATTTTTAAAATTTTATAAAAATAAAAATTTTAATCATTAATTAAGTGAATCCGATACTCAAAACTTGATAATTAATATTTTCTTTTAAAATTTTGGATAAATAAAAATTTTAATTATCAAATAAATCTGAAACTCGATATGATAATGGATAATAATTTTTTAAAATTTCACAGAAGTGAAAATTTTAATTATTAAGTTTAAGACTCAATATAGTAATTAATAATTTTCGAAATATTTTTGTAAAATGAAATTTTTAAATATCGAGTGAGTACAAACTCAACATTACCGTCTTCATGATTAAACGCTACCAAAGTATAATTGTACTGTAAATAACCTAGCATCTAAATATTGGTAAACAAAGAGAAATCTGGATGCCCTGTATGCAAAAGATTTAAACCAATCTACTTATAGATTTAGGATTTAAACTATATAAGAAAAAACTCATCTCCAGTTTCTCCACTGTGAAGCCCAGAACTTATCTTTATTTTATTTGGCAATTGCTTCCTATATGCCAAAGAAAGGAAATATTTGACGTGCTTATGTGAATTTATATGTAAAGACACGAGAGTTTTTTATGGTAGTCACTGCCTAGTGTTGATGGAGGTGTTGTAGGGTTGTTGTCTTTGTGAGAAATGTCTACTGAAATTGTTTGATTGTAAGTGTGACGGTGGAGATAAAGGTGTTCGTTGTGATTTGAAGGGTTGTGGAAAGTATGTTTAATTTTTGGTAGTGAAGTTTGTTGGCCTGAGTAAGACTATTTTGTGGCTATTTGAAGCTAGTTCTGTGGTGGTTTGTGGAGGTTTTTTTCGAAGGTGACAGTGTTGGAGTTGTAAAAGGCACAATTGCAGATTTTTATTTTTATTTTAATTTTTGTTTCCGGAGAGGGGGATTCCAGAAGTATTATGGAATTCCATTTGTAAAAGCTTTTTCTTTTCATTTTTGTCGAATGGCTTTTCAGAACATGTTTTTGAAAACTGGATTCCGGAATTTAAATTGAACTTTTGAATAAGGTATATCGAAATTGATTTTTGTACCCTCAAAATTCATTAAAGAATACTAATTCTGAAAACTATTTTTATATTCTCAAAATTTATTCTAAAATGTCAATTACTGGAAGTCATTTTTACATCCCAGAAACAGAACTGGTATTTTAAAATATGATGGGTGCAGGAAACAAATGCCATTTTATTTTAGATGCACCAAATGAAAAATAGACACTCAAAACAAGCCCAAACATATAGCTAAAAAAAAAACGTTGGTCACCGAAGGCATACAAAGTAATCACTTAGGGTAGCCAAAAAGAGGGTACCTTGGTGGAGGATAACTAGCCGGGGTATCAAGTTGGTGGATATCCTTGAGAAGGTGGTGCGGCAGGTGGATAATGCATACGCAGGTTGTGGTGTATACCCCTCAGAAGGAAGAACTTCTTGCATGACGATGACGAGTGATTTCTTTTTCAGGAGCTTATTGACAACAAAAGAAAATTTGCTTATCAAGGGGTTCGACATAGAGGTTTTTTTTTTTTTTTTGTATTATATAAGGAATAGAGAGGAAATCAGGACATCGTTTATTTCTTACATGTAAAATCTCTGCTTGAAGGTGAACTAGGTATTATTTATGGCTTCGGATGTGAGTATAACACATCGTAATAAAGTTGAGGTCCAAATTTTTGCAGTTTAGTAATTGTGACTTTAATGAGTGTGATAATAAAGTTTGGAGAATGTTGAAGATCTCACACCGATTAAAGATGAGACCTTTCAATAGTTTATAATGTCGGTGCAAATCTTATTTTATAAGCGTTTTGTAAAGTTGAGTTATGCTTAAATTCCACTTCTTGAGATGATATCAGAGTCTATCCTATTATGGTTGTTGGGCTTATCAGACCAGCCGCTATCAGACCACCCTTAAGTAATATAGTCCACGCACGAATTGAGCAATCTCGACGTGAGAGGGTGTGTTGAATAACCCATATCGACTAGAGAGAAGGATCTGGATAATTGTGATCTGGTGCATATGGTATCAAAGAAATGAAATCATCTTTAAAGAAAAAAACTATGGATGTTGATGAAATTTTTACCTGGACACAACTAAAATTGGCTGCATTGCAAATTTAGTAGAACATTATTCTCGTTCAGGTGTTTGTGTCCATATGTGTGTTAATATGAAGTAAGTTAAGGTATATTTGGACTAACATATTCAGGCTAAATAACCTTGGTGTGGAGGTCTTTGACAAAGTACTTCAGGAATCTTTCATGATTGGCAGACATATTGTTATCCTCATCTAGAACAACTACAAACCTTTGTTTAGAATATAAAGTGTCACTAAGTCAAAATGAAATATCAGTCATAATTTGTGTAATTGGCATCATTGTCATACTTGAAATAAGAAGGAATAAATTGGGTGTTTAATCCTATTGAAAGTCATAATACACTTTGAAAGTATGCTAGAAACAATTGGAGTCATTATTAGTTAATATGTTGTGTTGTAAAGTAAAATTTAAGAGGTTGTGATGAAAATAGAACAAGATTTAAAGATAATAACTAATTCTGCATAAAATTTAAATATTTTAATAAATAAACTTTATGATGTGGAGGATAACATGAGAAACAAAATAAAATCTTATATATAATTAAATTTTTCTCTAAAGAACTAAAGTAAAGATTGAAAGATGTACTATTTGAAATAATTTTAATAATTTTGTACAATAACTGTAGTATCCCTTAAATGTTCAATTTTATTTATTTTAGTTTCACTCATAAAAAAGTAATATATTAACAACAATGCTAGATTAAATATTTCAGAAGATGTGTACACAACGAGGACAAATTCTCTGTTGCGTTCAAGGACATAAAAGAAGCAGATAAAAGAAGAGAAGATAATAGGCTTGGTTCTGGGATGTTGAAGTTTGAAGCAACCAAACTTTTCTATTGGTCTATGGACTCATCACTTGCTTCGTTCGTGCATCATAGTTGTAGTTGACTCTCCCTTCCTTCTGTTCAAGCTTTAATGTGTAAATAGTTTACCGATAAAGATATGGAAAATCCTTATACACCCGTTTGACCTCTGTACGCCCAAACAAAGTCCTAAAAATAAGTGTTGGTATTAGAAGATCCTTTTACTAAGGGTTGGGAAGGCCAAAGTCTAGTGGATGAAAATTAAAACCCTATAACAAAGTTATTGTTGTTAAGTTTAATCATACTTCAATTACGAATTAAATAACATTCTACGAATTGAATAAGGCATTTTTCTTATATACTTTTAATTTATATTTTTAGATTTACAATATAAATAATGACTAATTAATGATGTGATAAGGAATTTTAGGAAGATAAATAAAAATAAATAAATTTGACAAATTAGATTATGTACAAGTTAGAAAATAAAAATTTGAAGTAATAACATTTAATTTTTTGTATAAATTAACTTTAACTCATGAATAAATGTACATTTATACACAAAGTTTGTCCAAAATTATCTTTAATTATTTACATGAAGCATATATAATATAAGATTGTCCTTTACATGAAACATACAGGAGACACAATGTATTTGCACTTTTCAATCATGGTGACGCAAGAGTGATAGCAGGTAAGAGGGGCAATCTTATGAAATTGGAAATCAAAAGCAAAGCACAAAATAAGTTTGCAGGGTTGGGAGGAGAAGCATTTCTATCCATGCACATGCTTCACCTCTTCATTATGGAAGACTTGATCACTTCTTAACTAGTCTTATGAAGTTTTTACACTCTTATGGTTTAGTTTCGGATCAATGGATAAATACTTCAAAAAGTCATTTCTTCACTGCTGATGTTTCTTTTAGTTTTCTTTTTAAGATTAAAGATGTGCTTGGTTGCAATAGGGGCAATATTTTCTTTAATTATCTTAGATCTCTTATTTTTGTAGGTTATCTTAAAGCCAGGTTTCTTCAACCTCTTGTAGATAAAGTCAGGTCTAAATTGGCCTCTTAATCTCTTAGCATGATGGAAAGAGTAGAGCTTGTTAACTCTGTGATTTATGGTTCTTTATCTTACAGTTTTCATGTTTATAAGTGACCTTCCGGCCTTATTAAGTTTTTTGATAAATACATTAGAAACTTTATTTGGACAGGTGATATAAATAAACAAGATTTTGTGACTGTTAATCCTAAGTCTCAGGGTGGGCTTCAAGTTGTTAATTTTCAACTTGAAAATAAAGTTTATCTTCTAAGGCTTGCTTGGGACTTTGCTTACAATTATTGCCCCTAGATTTCTTTAATGAAGGCTCGGTTTCTTAAATCTAAATATTAGAGAGTTGGGTCCTTCTTTTCTTCCTCTATCTGGTCTAGTATTAATGATTGATATGATGTCATTTTAGAGCACACTTTTTGGAATATTGAGAGATGTGATAATATTAATTTCTAGAATGATATCTGGTGCTCTAAGGAATGCATCTCTTTGCTTGTAGGTGTTTCTTACGTTGAAAGGATGAAATTGAAAGCTACTGTGGCTCAAGGATGGAAGGATAGTAGTTCTTCTAATCTTTCTCCTTCCTTTTTAAATATTCAAGGTTTGCACAATTTACGTTATATTTCTCTGACCTATTGGGAAGATACTCCTGATTGAATGCTAGAAGATTCTGGTTCTCTCACCTAGAAGGCAGCAAAAAGTTTTTTAAGGATTCTAATTCTACTTGTCAATGTGGTAAATTGATTTCGACTAGTTCTATTCCTCATGCGAAGACTTTAGTGCTTTGGAAGGTTTTACATCAGAGGTTACATGTAGACGAAGATGTTTAAATTACATGTCATTTTTTGTGTTTTATGTGCTCTTTGTGTAGGAAACATGAATAAACTCTTTTTCATCTTTTCTTTTATTGCTCTGTCACCTCCTAAATTTGGAATTATGCCAAACAAGTTTTTCCTAATTTCTCTTCTCTTTCTATTAATGATATTATTGATTTCTTAATGCTTGTAGGGAGTCCCTTTGTTAATATTATTAGGTTGGCCATTATTACTTACTCTGTTTGGATGATATGGAGGATGAGAAACCATGCTAGGTTTCAAGAAAACATTTATACCTGCATGACTGTTAAAGGTTTCATCAGAATGACGGGTAATTCTTCTAGGAAACGTATGCACAATGTCATTGTTGACTTCTCTTATTTGAAGTTTTTTTATATCACCACGCGGGTTCGAAAAGAGATAACTCCTATTCAGGTTATTTGGGAATTCCCTCGTATCAATTGGGTGAAGGTTAACATAGATGGTGGTGCTAGAGGGTGTCTGGGTTTTTCAACATATGCAGGTATTTTTCGTGGTACTAGGGGTGAATATATAGGTAGTTTCTCCTCTTTCCTTGGGGTATAAAAGTCTTTATATGTTGAGGTTATGGGAGCCATTTTAGCTATTGAGCTTGCTTTGAACAAAGACTTTTAGACGTATTTGGCTTGAGTGTGACTCTTCCCTGCTTTGTCAAACATTTAGTTCATTTAATCTCATTCCTTTGTCTTTGAGAGAGATGGAGAAAGTGTATAAAGATATATAAAGAAATTGAGTTCAAAGTTTCTCATGTACTGTGTGAGGGAAACAATTGTGTTGACAAACTAGCTTCGCTGGATCTCGAGAATAAGTTATATTTTAAATGGTACGATGATTTACACATTGTTATTAAATTATACTTTTTTCATAATAGGTATCAACTATTTCGTTTTGTTTAGCTTGGTTGGGAAATATTTGCTATCTTTTCTTACCATGAGTTTGGCCTAGTCCTCCATAATTTTTTATTTTTTTTCCTTTAATAATATGTTTCTTGTCATGACAAATAATTGTTATATATGATTGTTGATCTTTGGAGTGTCAACCTAACTAATATATCAAAGTTCATAGTAATGTCTAACATGAATTAAATAAAAATGGAATGAAAATAAAAATACAAAGGCTGAGATTTTAAGACAGGGCTTTTGACTAGGTGGTTTTCTTTTTCTATCATCTAGCATACTTTTATATCTCTAAAATTATAATAAATTACATTTAGACTTCATTTAGCTGTAAAATAAATATTCATTTTTATTACTTTTTAAATAAAATAACAATTGTATCAATTCTAGTTATACTTTTTTTTTTATGTTTTAAACAACGTGTAACTTACTTTTTTTTTTATTTAAAAACAGTATACAGAATAAAAACTCAATTAAAAACTATGAAATAAAAAAATTCAAGTTTTTTAAAATATAAAAATTTAAGATTTTAATAAATAAATTAAAAAAAATTAATTAGTATAATTTAAAAATACCTAAAAAGTTATATTATCACTCAATTATAAATTACCTTATAAAAATAAAAATAAATATTTTTAAGAACTTGATTTTAATATAAAAAATTAATTATTAACTTATTATTATATTTAAATATACTTTTTATTCAAATATAAAAGTGTTGTAAAAAAATAATAGTATAAATGTAAATAAAATAAGGAGTATAATTACAAGGGGATTTGAATGTCTATTTTAAAATTAGGAAAAAAAATATAAATATCATTTAAAAAAATACGAGGGTAGTTATAAATTTCGCATACCTAAATCATTCAATTATAAAAGAATTAATTTTTATATTTTGAAGCTTTAATTTTAAATTTAATTTAATTTAACTAACATAGTTTTTTTAAATAAAATAAATAAATCAAATTATATTTTATTAAAATATAAGGAAATTTAATGTTATTTTATTAAAAGCATAAAAATTGAGTTTTTTTTTTTAAATTAATGTAGATGTGATTGTAATAATTTAAGAAAAATAAGTATATATTTTAATGTTGCGAGACATTGTGACTTGAAATTTTTTATAATATTCTAAATATTTGATTTTTATACTTAATTTTGAATTTGGGAATTGGCACCATTGTATGTTAAATTAATTCACAAATTGGTAACATTCATTGACACATGTCCAACTCATAGCATTATATTCTTATATGCATTGAGTATCCAGAAATACATTATATGGCCCAAAAACATAAGGCTGAAAAAAGGAATGGGCCCATTTAGGACAATAATTTTAGGACAATAATAAAGGAAATGATACTACTATTTACACTCTCTCTTATTAATAAATGCACTTCCTATCTTTGTCAAAATGCAACATATAAATGGCTTTGGTTGGTTGAGGATGACAAATATACACATTTAGCTATGCATATAGGATTCTACAAAACAATATTGTAGATGAGGATTCTAATGATGATCTTTCAAAAGTGAAACTTTTCAACTTAGTTTTTGAGGAGAGTTTTTCTAAATAGAGTGGCTACTAGGAATAACTTTTACACTTACAACAATTTTGCTTCCCATAATAAAGGTAACAGGGTATGAAAATGTATATGGGTGCTGGTGGTGTGGAAAATTTGGCACCAAAGAAATTGAATTGTTTTTAAAGGTGCAAGACAAGATGCAGAAGAGGTGTTTTGAATTGCTCAACAAAATGCGTGACATGGAGGATTACAAGCAAACACTCAAAAATGTCTTTCTCATATGTTGAGTAGTGTATGTGCCCTAGCTATAAGATGTGTGCTCTAAACTGTTTTGTTGAAGTTAAAGGCTTCATCAGATGCAACCCAATTTAGGTGTGGACAGGCGCAAGTGGGGTTGTCAAAGGAAAGTGGTAAGTTTGGTCTGGTAAGTTTGAAATATAATTGTTTCTTTTCTTGATAAAAAAAAGAAGTGTTGTTTCACTTATATTTTGTGTAGTGTTTCTTATTGAAAATAATAGTAATAACAATAATAGCTTATGTATATTTTATCTAATGACATGCATTACATGTTTATTACTCAAGTTTACAATAAAAAAAAAAAAAAATTGGTCTTGTCTAATGATATTTTTACTATTTTGTTATATTTAGTTTAACACTTTTGAGAAGAAAAAGATTTTGCTTTGTTTGACATTATTTTATACATTTTGAAGTATCATATGTAATTATGTTTTGAAAAATTCTCCTTTATTATCTTATATTTATTTACTTTTTTCAATTTGAAATTATGAAATTTTTATCAGTAATAAAAAATATTACAAATAAAAGGTTGTCGCAACCCAAATAAAAAAAAAAAACAAAAATAAAGCATTCTAGACAGTCTTACAACATTGTTACCCCTATAACGTGTAAGAGGGCTAAAAAAACCTCTTTAGTCACACACTGATATACTTTTACAACACTTAATAGATAGATTAAGCTGATGTCCAAACAAACTTGAAAGAAGCATATGGATAAGACATATATAAGAATACGAAGGAAAAATGCACATCCATATGTAGATCTTTGAAAATCCTTGGAATTTTACAATTTTGGCACGTGATGCACAAGCAGAGTAACACATATATTCCATATAGCCAAATTGTGTGATCTTTCTTTGATTCCCTTACCATCAACGTTGTGCTATTTTGATCAATCTAAGACCTGTTGTCCACTGCTAATAGCTTTGTGTGCTTTTCTCTTATTATTATGCAACATATTTCTCATAATACAAAAATGCTTATTTATATGACAGTCAATTATGATTCTTAACTAGTCACATTAGAAGCTATGCTGATAAAATCTTTTGTTAACATTTCACATGAAAAGGTAAATCATGGCGAACCTTTGTGCAGAATATTGTAAATAACATGATTAACTATACTTATTGAAATAAAATAGAATTCTTCCGTTTTTATATCTCAAGCACTTACTAGCATTTGAAAACACTTGCTTAATAAATTGAAAGTGAGCATTGCAATAGAAGTTGTAGTAAAACAAACATGTGTATTATGACACAAGTGACATGGCACTTATTTAAACCATATCTAAATCATATTCTACGATATAAATACTAGTTAGATCCTGGGTGCACAACTCTTTTTATTTAAGAGTATAGGAGTCTAAATGCTATGATTGTGACTTAGCTCACTTGGTCTTCGTCATGAAACAATTAATACTATCCGCAATAATATCTCCTTCCGTTGTCCTGTTGAAAATCCAACTTGTAATATTTTTGCTTTGATATCAATAGTTGGATCAAGCACTTACCATTAGGCCAAAAACTATAACCATTAGTTAGGGCATAACTCTCTCTACTTAAGAGCATGACAACTTAAGCGTTACAATTCGATTGTGACATGATACACCTAATTTTCGTCACTGAATAATTAATGTCACTCAGAACACGTTAACATTGTACACCCCTTAAATCGATGCATAAACTCTTTTAACTCCTATTTTTTTTTTTTTCAATCAAACTAATTCCTTCTCCAAATAAATCTCCACTCCCAATGTTTTTCATTCCATCCTCTTACCTCCATAATTGTTACTCTCTTTCCGTTAGAATTAAAATACATTTTAGGATATTTCTTCTTTAATGGCCTCACCTAATCATATATCCTCCCAAAACACATGATGTTTTTTTTTTTTTTTTCTCTTTTCTATCTTCCAAGATATATCATTATCAAACTAATATTCATTCTCTCCCTTTCCACACATGCTTCTAAAATTCTTCTACCATCATCTCTCATTTGTACCCACTTTAATTATATTCAGACTCTCCCACAATTGATATTTTGATTCTTATATATCTCTTATAAACCCCTTTCACCCTTTCTAAGCCTTCACTTTCATTAACCTAACAAAACCATAATAAAACACCTCAAAATCCAAATTTATACTATGAGAATTGAAGTTCTTCTTAAAAGTTTTTTTCTCAATTTGGTTTTGCTTGAGAAAATTGTGTTAGTTTATTCTTTGAAAAACACTTGGGTTACTACTAATCACGAATGTTTTGTAATGGAGATTCTTTTCTTTTTTTTTTTTTTCCTTTTAAGTTTATTGGTGAAAGAGTAATGTCGTTTACAGTATTATATATAATTGTGATAATATGATATGATAGGGATCTAACATATATAATAAATAGAACACGAATTGTTCCCATCATGAATCTTTTTCAAAGAAGCTGTTGGGCTTTGTGGAGGCTTGATTTGAGTTAGGCCCAATTAGACAGTAACCCTAGTTTCTCCCTATAAATACACAACTTGTATTTGTAATCTTGAGCAATCACAAGTGAATAAAATTCTTC
>Ga0099824_1005920_pt1 | contig 17024 bp, 13 predicted proteins | sample SiratrowhiteBW_FD_76837 | JGI IMG/M metagenome (GOLD analysis project Ga0099824, IMG submission 76837) | Root nodule microbial communities of legume samples collected from California, USA - Siratro white BW | ecosystem: Host-associated > Plants > Roots > Nodule | place: USA: California... | reverse complement strand
TTATATCAATTATAGTTCAATTATAGATTCTGAAAACAGTTTATACAATGAACCAGTCAATTAAATCAGTGATCAAGAAGGAGAAAGAAGATTCAAGAACACAAAAGTTTTTATACTGGTTTACCCACCAAACGAGCTACGTCCAGTCCCTCGCACACAGTAAGGATTTCACTAAAAAATGATCAACTGATCAAGTTTACAACACTTGCCCACGGCAAGACAACACTGCACTTGTAACAACCACTGCTGAACCTACAGCAGACCAAAGAGCCACACAGAGTCCACTGTGCGTTTCAAGAATTCCCTTGCTAAAACCCACAGCAAGTCACAGTTATACAGAGTCCACTGTATAACCCAAAAACGTCTCACTACAACCCGCAGTAGACCACTGCTGAACCCACAATAGAACAAGAAATCACACAGAAACCCACTGTGTGTTTCAAGAACACCCTTGCTGAAACCTACAGCAAGTCACAGTTATACAGAACCCACTGTATAACCCAGAACCGCCTCACACTAGACCTCGCAGTAGGCGAACCACCAGTACAGTCCCACTGTACCACGAATTACACTCCAATAATTCAAGAACGCAGTAGCAGTTTCAATACAAATGAAAGATTAACACAATCACAGCAATACAAGCACTTTTATACAAAGGATTACAAAAGTAATAAAGAAAGGGTATAGAAGCCTTAGTGAAGAAATTGTATCAGTCAAATCAAAGCTCCAATAGCAGTTCAAGAAAACAGTTCTTGATGAAAATGTTGATTGATCTTGATCACTAGACTTAAGGGCGCTTTTGCTCTCTTTGTAATTTCAAATGTTCTTGCTCAGAAAATGTTTAGAATGATTTTTCGTATCTTTCAAAATTTGGCGCCAGCCATTTATAGACAACTGTCATTTAAAATTCAGTCGATTGATTTTTCAAATAATCGACTATTTTTCTCCAGTTAGTTAAAACAGTTGTTCAAAACGCAAGTTTTGATTTTAATGATTTCTCAAAGCTTTTGTTAATTAAGAAATAACTTGTGGAGCTTATCATTGATTAAGATTGCATGCATCACTGATTAGACCTCAAACTTACCCTCCTAAGTTCTAGACAAAGTTCTTCAATCTTCATGAAATCTTCATGCATTCCACATATGCTAATAAGGTCTTGAACTTCTTCACTTGTTGGCTTCATCAAATCATCATAGTAGCCCACTGGTGCTAACAATCATCAAACTTCTTGTATCATGAAGTGGACTCTACTTGAAGCCTTAAAATGATTTATACAAGAAACACATATTTCCTTGACATTCAACAAACCCCTTAGGTTGTTGCATATAGACATTATCCTCAAGTTATCATGTAGGAAAGTTGTTTTAACGTTTAATTGTTTCAACACCAAATTTTACTAGTTAACAATTGATATCAAGATCCTTATCAAATAGCGTTTTATCGTAGGTGAAATATTTTCACTATAGTTTATCCCTCCACTTGTGTAAAACCTTTTGTCACTAGTCTCACCTTGAATCTTTCTTTAGCCGTATATGATATTCCTTCTTTTTTTCTTGAATACCTACTTATATTCAACCACCTTTTGATTTTTGGGCAAATAAAAAACATCTATGTTCGGTTCCTCTTCGAAGATTCAATCTTTTCTTCTATGACACATTTTACTCCTAACCTTCTACACCTCCTCTTACCTCTTTAAAGCTTTTAGGCTTTGAATCTTCTATCTCTTCAGCTACAGTAAAACATAGCAAATGAGATCAACATACTCAAACTATTGTGTAGGTTTGATTGTCTTCCTCTCCTACTCATTTGTAAGTTTACAATTGGATTCCAATTTTGCATGTAGTAACCTTCTTGAGTGAGAATTAGAAGTTATTCTCATCGTGTGATGCTTCATCGTCTAACCCCTCTAGATGATTAGATTCAAAAGACTCCACCTGCACATGAGTTTTCTCGTTGTTTTTCTTTGGATTTCTACATATTATAACTATTCGAGTCCATCAAATGTAACGTTCCTACTTATGAAACCTCTAGCTTCCCTCGTTTTCAATCTCCATAACTTATACCATCCATTTTTTAGCATATTCAATGAGGATACACCACTCTACCCATGTTTCTAGTTTATCTTTCTTAACATGTGCAAATGTCAAGGTGTCAAACACCCTAAGATATTTGTAATTTGTTAGCTTTACACTCTACACCTCCATGACAATCTTAAACTTTAGAGTAGATGATTGACTTTTGTTTGTTAGATAGACTACAACGTTTGTAGCTTTCCCCTAGATGGACTTAGACAAACTAGTTGCCTTATGCAATTTTAGCTTCAATTGCATATTTCAATGTGCTTCTTCTTGAAGATTTGATGTTTGAACGTGAATTGGAGTAGATGCAGCGAAAGAATTGTTGTTGTGACTATATAAGATGGATTTGGAAGTGAATTAGGTCTGAGGTTAGGCCAACACACTTAGGAGGAAGCAATGACAAGTCTAAAAAAAAGACTATTCTAAGGAGAGATTTTGAACAAGAGTAAAAAGACAAAAATTGGTCAGAATTTCATTACTTATTCAAATCTAAATTTTCAATTATAAGAGTCACCTATTTATAGGCTACATAATGACTTGTCTTGCAAGCTTATAAAAAACTCTCCAATAGGAGCTTGACAAGTGACAAGTCATGAGTAAAGAGGATCCTCTCCATTGGGAGGGTAGTATGTGTCCATGGTGACTTACAGTCCATTGAGATGAGACAAATGACATAAGAAGCTTGGAACACAAGTTTCCATGTGACACCTACTTGTCTCACATGTGGTGCCTTATTTAAGTTTGTTTAGCACATTCTTTGAAATTTTTACAAGCCTAAAAAAGTGAACGTCCATGTAATTTTGATACAAGGCCTAAGGCCCAAAATCCTATTTTACTAGGCCCAAAATACAAGGCCTAAAACCTATTTTATTCGGCCTAAAATACAAGACCCAAAATAAACTCTACATTACTCAATACAATTTTTAGAAATAGAGGTCTTATAATCTTAAAGCTCCAAAGTCTCTAGAGTGATCTTCTCTAATTTTGAACTTGGACCCAAAAGTTTGTTTGAAGGCCCAAACAAGCCCAGTTAGGCCAAAACTCCTAATAAGCTCTTGATCAAGGCTCTAGCTCAATAACCTCTTTGTTCTTGTCTCCAATCTTAGAGATGGGATTACATCATTCCCTGTAACATACAACTTATCCCCTCTAAAATGGTTTTGTTCATCATTTAGTAAGACCATTTTGTTAAGGTGTATCTATGACTATCTTTTGCATCTTTGTACTTTCTTCTTTGCAAATCTTGTTAAACTGATTTAGTATAAACTCCAACTTATTGTGAGTTGTAAGTACTTTAAGTTTGTTTATCTGCTTGATTATCAATAATGTGTGTCACTCTTTAAATCTTTGAAAAGTATAAGTCTTAATTTTCAAAATATAACTCCACAACTCCGTGAGTAATTGCCTATGATGGTAAGGAAATAAGACTATCCACTATGAGTTTAAGCTCGTGTTGAACCTTAAAGGTATGCATGGATATACTTAAACGGTCTATTGGATACATGCTTACAAGTTTTAAAATTCAATATATGAGACTTTCCAAGTATGCATTGATCACAAAAGTCTCCTTCATTCTATCAGCTCTAAATAGATTTTGCTTGCCTAGCTCCACCAAACCTTTCTTACTTATGCGTCTCAACCTCAAATGCAACAACTTCATCTTGTCTTGCATCATTTGATTGGCCACAAACACTTACTTAATCATTGTTGAACCCTCTAGCACGTAAATAACATTCTTTTTCATCCCTTGAGCAATGGTAAACACTCTCTCTAAAATCTTTACGATACCTTGTTCAATCTTGGTTAAGATCAAACATACTAGATTTCTCTTGAGATTTGTAACATACCTTATATCTTGCAACAACATTTATCGATTGTCAAACATTTTCAATCTGACCAACCACATGTCGTGTGCCCCTTACAAACTTTATTTTCCCAAGAAGAACTGCTCATATTTCCTTAAGCTCTAATATCAAAAGATCTTCTAAAATCTTGTTGGAATCTTCTAATTGTTTTACCATTGTTCTTAATTATATAATCCTAAACGAATATAACTATTGCTTCAAACAAAATCTATATCTCAAAGTTTTTGTCATATATAATGACTCGAGTTTCATCCACAGATGCAAAAGTTCTCTCATTCGCAACTTTCGTGTCTTATTTCCAAATTACAAAATTATGACACTTCTAGCATTGTTAATTAGGTGAGTCTTTTCTTTTTGAGAGAGATTTTGACATGTTTGTTTCACCTTTAATCACAGTAATACATCTTTGTTGTATCAAGATAACTTCTATCTTAATCTTTCATAATTTAAAGTCATTTTTACCACAAAACTTATTGTGAAACTTGATAGTCATACTTTTAATTATTTCTTTTCTTGACTTTCTTTTATTTTTAATTTTTAAAAAAGATGTTAATTATTAAATTCATATCACAATAAAGAAAAGCAAAAATAAAAAGAAAATATATTATATTAAAAGGTTCTAAATATACCGTACATATTTCACCACAAGATAAACAAAAAGTAAAACATGTCTATGTATAAAACTAAAAAATAATACAAAATTACTAATACATTTAAAATAACCCATTTATAGAAAAGAGATATAGTATATTATAGATCATGTAAATAATCTTTAAGACTACTAAACATTAGTAAGTAATCTTCAATATTCTTCATAATATCATAATTTAGTTAATACAATTAAAGTAGAACGGCTGTCTTTATTTTCTTTTTCACTCGTCATTTATCATTCTCCTTTAATCTTATATCCTATCTCAAAATTATTTGTTAAGGTGTTCTTTTTTTAAGTATTTATTTTTCAATGTAATCCAAAAATAATACACGCGCCTAAAATATAGGTTGAATATTGTGAATCGAAAAAGTATTTTAGAAACTATTTTTTGGCAGTTCAAAAACCTTTTGTTATATTAAGTATTGTGTTTTTCTTTATAAAGAGGATTAGAAACACATTTTTCATCACCCACTTTTTAATTTATTCTGTTTTATTAATTGAAATTTATAACGTACCCTAGATTTTCATACCTGAGATCGGTGTCCGTCATCGTGCACCGTCTTTTCTTTTTGATGTTCAACAAATTAAAAAAAATAAAAAATATAATGTCGGTGAGTGCATATTTTGTGACGAAACTTCGAAGTTTTTCTTAGACATGATGGATAATTATGACACTCAAAATCATGAGTTAGGAACTCAATCACCAATTAACGTACTCAATGTTCATAAAAACTGAATCTTTCCCCACATCAATTAAGACATTGATTAAACATTCATGATGATTGTATTGGGACCAATGAAATAATAATCATAATATTCTATAATATGCAAACACAACATTAAAAGATTATTGTTACAATTTAATAAAAAACTAAACTAAAAATGACATTTTTATAAATGTTTAACATCCAAAATATACGTAAACAATCAAATAAAATGCACAATAGTACTTAAAGACAAGTTTCAACGATAAAAAATAATGTCATTTATTAATAACAAGTTTAAATGTAAATCAGAAATAAATGATGGATATTTTACTTTATAGCTTTGAAGAATCAAAATAATATTATTGTACCTTCTCCATTTAGGTTGATTTTTGTTTCGGATTAGGTCAAATATCAAGTCACTTACTAATAAAAACTTGAGGTTGGAGAGCATAGTTATTTTTTTTTCTCTAGAATAAGATCAAAGTTTAAATGTACTTGCTTATAAAAGCTCCAGAGTTAGAATTGTATATCCTCTTATTATGAGATTAGGGATTAAATTATGATTAATCTTATTCAACATGACCATGATATTTTCTCAACAAATTACATATCACGTAATTAATGAGAAAAAAATACGCATAATTAAGAGAATTTTGTGATTCTTAACAATCACCATATACAACAAAACAAACAATTTACTTTTTTATATAAAAAAGGAAAATATAAGGAAGACAACATCGACCTAAACTTTAAGAATAACTTTTTCTGGAAACAGTCATATTAAAAGTTGTTGTCAAAAAATTATTTCTTTTTCAAGTTTTTTCTTGCCATTAAACTTAATTTTTAAATTGATTTTATAGTTTGAAAGGACGAATTGGGCTGATTTTCAGAACAGTAATTATACCATAGGAAGGAAATGCCTCTGTTTTTCTTAATAATATACAAATATTTAAATATTAGTCATTTTAAATTAACTCATAACTTAGTTTCAACTACTTTAAAAAGTTATTTGATTATATAACTGTAACAAAGTAAATGAGCTTTTTTTCTCATTTGGTGTACTTTTTTATAATAATATTCAGAATGAGCAGAAAAAAATTTATTAAAATTGGTAAATTTTGTTATTTAATAGAATTTCACATTAAGAAATCTTTTATTTCAGACATGATGTCAGATGGTCAAATATAATTAACATACTGATAATTTCAATTAAAAACATTAATTAAAATCTCGTTTCTCACTAAACTCATTTCTGGAACAATTTTTTTAATTATTTGACATTATATTTGTTACGTTTAACAATTAAAAAATAATAACTAAATAATAATAATTAACAAAACCAGAACAATTAAGACATACAAACTTATTTTAATTTTAAAAAAATAATATAATGATAATAAGAATAAGAATAATTTAAATTAAATTCATATAAATTTAATTTAAATAATAATAAGAAGAAGAATACTTTTAATTTAAAACAAAATAATATAATGATAATAATAATAAGAATGATTTTAATTAAATTCATATTAATTTAATTTAAATAATAATAATAATAAAATAATTTTAATTAAATTCATAAAAATTTAATTTAATGATAATAATAATTATTAAAACAACAATTATAATTAAATTCATACAAATTGAAGTAAATTAATAATAATAATAATAATAATTTTAAAATAATAACAATGGTAATAATAATTTAATGATTATTTTTGAGAAATAATAATAATAATAATAATAATTTAATAAATTTAATTAAAATAATAACAACAATAATAATAAAATATTAACAATTATAATAATAATGATAATAATATAACTTTTATAAATAAAGAAAATAATATTTAATAATATAATATTACCAATGACAATAAGTGAATGAAGTTGTAGTTATCTACTATCATTATCTTGTTTCACTTATCAGGAAGAGGCAATTAACAGACACTCTAAGCATTATAGTACGAACTATTTATCAAATTATAATAAACTATCATCATCAATTGATAAATAGTTGATATTATATTATTAAATATTATTATTTTTATTTATAAATGTTATTATAATATAATTATAATAATCATTATTATTGTTATTATTTTAATTAAATTTGTTAGAATATTATTACTATTATTATTTCTTCAAAAATAATCATTAAATTATTATTATTATTATTTAAATTAAATTCGTATGAATTTAATTAAAATTCTTATTATTATTATTATCATTATATTATTTTGTTTTAAATTAAAATAATTCTGTTTGTCTTAATTGTTTTGTTAATTATTATTTTTTAATTATTAGACTTAACAAATATAGTGTCAAATAATTAAAAAATAGTTGCACACAAATGAATTTAATAATAAATGAGATTTTAATTAATGTTTTTAATTGAAATCACTAGCATATCACTTGTATTTAATCAGTCTGAAATTATGTCTTGTGAAATTATATTTAGCTGGCAGAATTTGTTTATTTTAGTAAATAAGATTTTTTCTGGCTATTTTATTAAGAAAAAATATACCAAAATGGAAAAAAAGACTAAGTAAATGCAACCTTTGATGTTGCTTGATTATACAAATCCCTGTTCTATTTTAGAAAAACTTTGCATTTAAATTTAAGAACAAGAGATTTAGCATTATTGTACTATAGTTGTATACTAGCTGGCACTACGTGCGTCTGTGTCTGAATCGGTAACCGTGTTTTGGGGACCTTAGTAGAAACAAAACACGTATCTATGACTACGAATCTCCAGAATCAAACACATGTTCTGTCTCTCACTTAACTAACCCCATCTAATCTTTAGCAACACTTTTGCTCCTTATTAAAACCCCATCACACACTAAGATCACAGTGTGAGAAAAATGAAATTTTGTTTACTTGGGGCGGTGCTGCTGGTCACAGTTGCAGTGGCCTCATGTGGCAATGTGAGCTACGATGGTCGCTCTCTCATCATCGATGGCCAACGCAAGCTTCTTATCTCTGCTTCCATTCATTACCCTCGAAGCGTTCCTGCGGTGACACTGCACCCCTTCTCTTATTTCTTCCATCTGGGACTTCACAGTTCTCTAACAAGTGATGTGTTTGTGGCAGATGTGGCCTGGTCTTGTTCAAACAGCGAAGGAAGGTGGGGTAGATGTGATTGAAACCTATGTTTTCTGGAACGGCCATGAGCTTTCTCCAGGCAATGTGAGTAATGTGAAGTCCTTTATAATGCAGTTCATACTTTATCTTTTGGTTAAAGTTGTTAGTAAGCATTTATATGAGGTAATCAAGATGTTAAAGTAGATTGAGCTTCTTTTATGAGTTAAAGTTCATAACTTTTATAGAAGTTTCTTCATTTAACTTCTTCAAAAGTTGAAGTGCATAAGTTAATTAGTTGTAGTGTAATGTGAAATTTGTGAAGACTTCTCCGCTCTCACTTGAAATTGTGAACTTGATGTAGTATTACTTTGGAGGAAGGTTTGATCTGGTCAAGTTTGCGAGGACTGTTCAGCAGGCTGGGATGTTCTTGATTCTTCGAATAGGCCCATTTGTTGCTGCAGAATGGAATTTTGGGTGAGTAATAGTTTCTTTGCTATGATTTCTTTTTGGGTTCTAAACAATAGCTTCAAGTTAAGAGTCTTATGGTGCACACATTAAATAATATTAACCAGTTTTGCAAACTGCATTGCAATTTCATAATTCTTAACCATAGCTGTTTGTTTCAGTGGTGTGCCGGTGTGGCTGCATTATGTTCCAGGCACGGTATTCCGGACTTACAATCAGCCTTTTATGGTATTTATCTGTGCTTTGAATTATAATTGTAACTCGTACCAACATATACATGCCATCTTTATGTATTTATTTGTAGTAAAATTACTTTGATTGCTCTAACTTTGTTGGCTCTTTCTTGGGGTTCAGTATCATATGCAGAAGTTTACAACATACATAGTGAACCTTATGAAGCAAGAGAAGCTTTTTGCTTCTCAAGGGGGTCCCATAATCTTATCTCAGGCAAGTATAACCTTAAACATTGCAATTTGTTCTCAGTGCCTCTGTTTGTATTCTTAGGATGGTCATTATGCATATGAAATACTATTTTTGGTAGTGTTCATTTTTGCTTGTCTACTTTGTCCTCTAACATATCGGACCCAATGACTCCACTCAGCATCTTCACAATTTTGCAGATAGAAAATGAGTATGGATACTATGAAAATTTTTATAAAGAGGATGGTAAGAAATATGCTTTGTGGGCTGCAAAGATGGCTGTGTCTCAAAATATAGGTGTCCCTTGGATAATGTGCCAACAATGGGATGCTCCAGATCCTGTGGTAAGATTATACTCTCTTAAAGATGATATAAACTCAAATTAAATTTAGATTTGTAGTTCTTGTTATGAGAAGATAATGAAAACTTACAATCATAAGTAGGAAATGTCATAATATACATTATGCTGTGCTTCAAACTTCTTAATTTTTTCTGTTTATCTGCATAATTTTTTTTTCTTTTAAATATCCATGTTGCTGGTCACATTTAGATGATAACCAGACTATTCACGATTCTTTTCCAGATTGATACATGCAATTCATTCTACTGTGACCAATTTAAACCCACTTCTCCAAATAGGCCGAAAATTTGGACTGAGAACTGGCCTGGATGGTATGTTTGATTGCTCTAAAACTTCCCTGTAGTCCATTGTTCATATTTTGCTTCAGAGAGTCCATTTTATGCATGTGATTATGTAGGTCAAGGAAATACTCTTTGGTGAATGTTTTCTAATTGTCATCTTATTCGTTGGGCATAATTCAGAATCCTTTTTATCCATTTTCCATTGATGAATATGTATCAAGTAGAACTGAAAATTTTTTCTCTCAAAGAAGTTTGGAAATTTTCCAAAAGCAGATGTTTAGGTAGATTGGGGCTGGGTTATATATGTTGGTGTTTGGCTATCTACTAAAAATTTTAAGAAACTAATTATCACTTGAACTAAATTTGAAATAAAACTTTTTCTCAAAAGTCAAGCACATTTTCTTTCAATCTCTCTAGCTAGACATAAATGATCATTGGATAATTTATACTTGAAGGATGACTCGTACATGGTGTGATTCAAGCACCATAATTATTTGCTCACCAATTGCAACTGCTCCAATCGTACATATCATATTGTGAATTTTAATGCTGCTACTAACCATGCATTTGATATAGAAATTCGATATTAGGATTAGCTTTGGACCAACCTAAGCCCAGTTTTTGAACTGGTTTGATTCTATACAGACTTGTGTTACTGGTTCCATACTTCCATTTAATACCATTTTAAACTAGTTTTAGAAATTTCCAAACTCGAGTGTTACAATTGAAACTATAGTTCACGTATTTTAAAACCTGTGCAATAGTCTACAAGATAACATAAATGCATCTGCTAGACTCAGACCTAGTATAATAATAAAAATATAAATTATTTGAAAATTTAGCCTTTTCAGTTTATTTAGAACTTTAACTAAGGATGCTTTTATTTTTCCTTCTATTTTCCCAGGATAGAGGAGTTAAAACTGTGCAATAGTTAATATTTGATTTTGATCTTGCAATAAGGAATGTATCTCTCATATAGAGCTTTCTACCTGGGATTTTCTATTATTTTAAGGTTTAAGACTTTTGGGGGCAGAGATCCTCACAGGCCAGCAGAAGATGTCGCATTTTCTGTTGCTCGTTTCTTCCAGAAAGGAGGAAGTGTACACAATTACTACATGGTACAATTTTTTTCTTTTAAAAAAAAAATTAGACTATTTTCCACTGTATTAAGTAGTTTTAAAGGACTTTATCTGAATGATATGCTATATTTTAGTTTGTTTTTCTCTCGTTGATCTCTTTCTATTATCCCTTTGGATTAGTATCATGGAGGAACAAATTTTGGACGAACAGCTGGTGGTCCATTCATTACTACAAGTTATGACTATGATGCCCCGATAGATGAGTATGGTAAGGCATCTAACTAAAGTTCTTCTAATGTTGTAATTAATTTATGCACAGGTCTTTTTACCATATTTTGGAAAAAGTCCTTAGTTCTAACAATATGCTAAAGTTTACTGATCAATAAATTTATAATATGATGATAGGGTTACCTAGACTTCCAAAATGGGGACATCTTAAGGAACTTCATAGAGCTATCAAGTTATGTGAGCATGTACTGCTTAATGGGAAATCGGTTAATATGTCCCTTGGTCCTTCTGTGGAGGTATTCTCCTTCCGTCAAACATGATGGCTAGTTCAAATATATTGTCTCTTGTTTGGTTATCCCGTCATTTCACCTGTTTCAAAAGTGCAGTACGTTTTTTTTGTAGTAACCACTGTATTGCATTTTCAGGTTGATGTCTATACTGACTCATCTGGAGCATGCGCAGCCTTTATTTCTAATTCTGATGATAAAAATGATAGAACAGTGCAATTTCGGAATACATCATATCACTTGCCAGCTTGGTCAGTTAGCATTCTTCCTGATTGCAAGAATGTAGTGTTCAACACAGCGAAGGTAGGTTATTGTTGTTCCTACGAGGTTGACATCGCTCCTTAATAATGTAACTTGACGCTGTCTTAGTATTTACATAGAAAGGGCTTAGTTTAAATTTGTAACATTGCTCTGAATTTTATTGATGCCAAATATTACATTAGAACTCTTGTCTGGAAGTTACTTTAAAATTAATAAAAAATTTTCAGGTTGATGATAAAAACAGAGTTTGGCTTACACGTAAAACAAAATCTTATGAATCCTACGATTAACTGTTTGAAGTTTTGATGTTTAGATGTATGCAAGCAACTACCTATGAAACTCAAAACTGATACTTTCATGGCCTAGATCAATGTCATAATGAGAACTTTCTCTGTAATAGAAATTATCATCATAATTAATTCTCCCCCTTTTCTGTTCACTCCAATCATATTAACAAATGTGACAAATTATCATTGCATTGATCTGTTTATATACCTTTTTGTGGTCATTGCATTTAGTTACGAAATTTTCTACAGGTTACTTCCCAGACAAATGTAGTTGCAATGACTCCCGGAAGATTGCAGCAATCAAATAAAGGTGCAAATTCTTTGATATGGGACATTGTGAAGGAGAAGCCAGGAATCTGGGGGACCGCAAACTTCGTCAAAAATGGTTTTGTTGATCTCATCAATACTACCAAAGATACCACTGACTACCTATGGCATACCACAAGGTTTGTCTTAAGATAAAAAATATATTAAGTGCACATATTGATCAATTAAAAGGAATAAGGATAAAACATACACATGCCTATGCATAATATTGCACTAGTATCATTTAAATTTCTTTAATAAGCAATCCCTATGAAAATGTAGATGTTAATAGAGTCATGCATTATCTATCTAGTGTAGTTATACCTGCATCTTTGAAGAAGAAAATATTAGTGAACATTTTGATGTGGCTAAAGTATGGGGAAGTTTATCTTAAAATTATATAATTAGCTATGATCACATTATTGGCGGACTTAAATTCATTAAATGGATTGTATTAACCTGTTTTTTTGCAAACTAGAGGTAACAATTGACTGCAGTCCACAAAAAAGTTTATAGGAAAATTATAGCACTTGGAATGACGAATTAGTATTGGTACTCCCAGCAGATAAAGTCGTCCCTCGTCTTCAATCTACTAATTGCCAGAAGAACTGCTAACAGTAAAAAGTAAATCTGGATGTCAATGACTTGTTATGGTTTTATGTTATTATAAATAAAAAAAATTATGCTCCTATCCTTCCAAGTTAACTTTGACAAACATGCTTAATATCTCTCTCCTTGGATATTCATTGTGCTATAGGCTATAGGATTCTAATAAATTTTATGAATATGAATTGCTGTTCTTCAAAAGGCCTAGGAGGGTCCATGATTTTAGTTAGAATCTGTGCTATATTATTAATGTTGCTTCTTTCCATAATCAATTATAAACTCATTTGTATAGTGTACTATACATTAACTTGTATAATTTATTGAAGCGTATTTTAAAGTATATATGTTGTGATCAAAGCTCAATTTTCTGTGATGGCAGTATATCTGTTGGTGAAAATGAAGAGTTCTTAAAAAAGGGAAGCAAACCAGTTCTTGTAATTGAGTCTACAGGTCATGCTCTCCATGCTTTTGTGAATCAGGAATATCAAGGTTATCTTCTGATAGATAATAAATTTATTACTTTATATTTTATTAATCAACTATCATTGTGTGTTCATGTGAGAATTGTGGGTTCCCCTTGTCTTCTCTTGCAATTGATTTTCCTTCCCTTGCATAGTGTTAAGATAACATGTTATTTCTTAAAGTTAATTACATACACATCCAATGAAGTAAAATGAAATGGGAGGGGTTTCCTTCTTATTTTCTGAACTATATAACATCTGTTATTTTAAGACTTAACATCAGTGGAATGTTTTTAATTCAAAATTAGGAGTTATAATTGGTTTCTGAAGCAGATTCAAAGTCTGAATTGTTAAACCTTGAGGAAGCTATATAATTTGGACGTTGGCATTTTAATACTGACATATGAAATGGCGGTACTTGTTATAGGAAAGTTAAACCAAACTAATGTATTAATATCTTAATTTAGTAAATAAGAAATTCAAGCCTTAATTTCAAATTTATATTGAGTGGATAAATATTCACTATTCAAATAATGGAAGGTAGCAAAGAAACAGACTTACTTCAATATCTGTGGCTTGCTTTCCCATGTAGTTACTAGCATTCAGCTGCCTTGTCACATTAGAAACAATTGTTACATGCATTCATTCTGTTTGATAGTGAAACCTGTATTATGCATTTGAAAACTATTGAATTGCGACACTTCAGATGAGTACATGAGTTAATTCATGAACTGCGATAAACACAAGCTCCAGCAAAATGATTTTCCTCTCTTGATATTTCGTAATTTTTTTAACCTTTTGTGCTTTAGGTACTGGTACTGGAAATGGTACACATTCACCATTTACTTTTAAGAATCGCATCTCCCTCCGAGCAGGGAAAAATGAAATTGCTTTGTTGTGCTTGACAGTTGGCTTACAGGTGAATTCCTCTGTTCAGAATTAGAGCATGCATTTTCTTGGTTTCTTTTATTTTTTCTTATGTTGATTGAGGCTTGTGCCCAATATACACCAACCTGGGAAGAGATTAAGCAAATGTTAGAACTTATAACTCTTAAGAAATACAAATTTCTCACCATGCTACTTTTTTCATTATGGTTTAGACAGCTGGACCCTTTTATGACTTCATTGGGGCAGGACTCACAAGTGTGAAGATTGAGGGACTGAACAATGGGACCATTGACTTATCTTCACATGCTTGGACTTACAAGGTACTTTTTCACCCTATGTCCACCCACTGTTTTTGAAATGCTGCTCAATTTTTTATAGACCCTTTATAGCGGTATTATCTGTGGAGATTTATTTTTCATGCTTTCTCAGATTGGAGTGCAAGGAGAACACCTAAAGCTATACCAGGGAGTTGGGTTGAATAATGTGAGCTGGACATCTACTTCAAAACCACCAAAAATGCAGCCATTGACATGGTACAAGGTAATGTATGACCTTTCTTTCTTGTTTTTGACACCTGTTATGCAAATTATCAATACATCTTTCACTTAGTTTGTGTTTCTTGGTGAACTATCTTTTAAAACTCTTGGACTTGCAGGCTATTGTGGATGCTCCACCTGGAGATGAACCAGTTGGATTGGATATGTTACATATGGGCAAAGGTCTTGCCTGGTTAAATGGAGAGGAAATAGGAAGATATTGGCCTAGGAAAAGTGAATTCAAGAGTGAAGACTGTGTGAAAGAATGTGATTACCGAGGCAAATTTAATCCTGACAAATGTGACACTGGTTGTGGAGAACCAACACAGAGATGGTAAAACTATTGACAATAATAATTTCCATGAAATTGATGAATTGAAATGCAGTCTTTTCTTTTTTCCATATGCATAAAAAATTTACTTTTCATATATCAACTGGTGTAGAAGTTGTTGAAAATGTTTTGTGCCAGGTGCCACCCCTCATAACCAGAAGAAATAGGCAAAGTAAAAATACTAAAATCAGATTTTGTGTACAAATCGAAGCAGTTTATGCTGGAGGACTGATCCCTAACAGATTCTTCGTTTACAAAATAACTGACAAGGATTGTTCATATTATCAGGAAGGATACAATTGAAAGCTAGTAGGTTCTGTATGTTGTGGTTAATTGTTAATAATGTGGTTCTCGATTTCTGTAATGAATTAGAACTCATAGTACATTTTTACAATTTACTTTCTTTCTTAGTTCCTTTTAAATCGTTTGCAAATATAACAATTCATCTAGAATAGAGACTTGTAAAGAGCTAAAAATTTATTTTGGTAAGTCTATTATGTGTCATTGTTCTTGTTTTAATGAAACATGTTGTATTTCCTATGTATCAGGTACCATGTTCCACGAGCATGGTTCAAGCCATCGGGAAATGTTCTTGTTCTTTTTGAGGAAAAAGGTGGAGACCCAGATAAGATTAGGTTTGTGAGGCGTAAAATATCTGGAGCATGTGCCCTAGTTGCTGAGGATTACCCCTCCATTGGACTCCTTTCTCAGGGTGAAGATAAAATACAGAATAACAAAAACATTCCTTTTGCTCGTTTGACATGCCCCAGTAACACTCATATATCTGCTGTGAAGTTTGCTAGTTTTGGAACTCCCTCTGGATCATGTGGATCTTTCCTCAAGGGAGATTGCCATGATCCCAATTCTAGTATAGTTGTTGAAAAGGTATGTCTTTTTGCAATTTTTTGCATCATCCCTTGTTTCTTGTTTTGATATTTAAAGTGAAAAATTAGCTTCACCCTCAGCTATCTGTGTTTTTCTTTTATAGAAAGATGTTTCTTGCAATGTTTCATTAATTGTCTGTTTGTTCTTTTATTTTGAAAGATTATAGTACTGATAGATCTTCATAAACTTCGTTGTTGTTGCAGGCGTGCCTAAACAAAAACGACTGTGTCATAAAATTAACTGAAGAGAATTTCAAAACCAACTTGTGTCCTGGTTTATCAAGGAAACTTGCAGTGGAAGCGGTTTGCAGTTGATTAATATTAATATTACTATCAATTCCGGAGGAACATTGAATTACACCATTTATTTTATCACCTTGGCTGCATCAAAAAAGCAGATGAAAATTTTGCGTGTATTAGTATTAATATTATCGACATGGTTTCATGTAAAATTTATGGCAGGGAAATCTGCTGTAAATGCATTATCTATTAATTAATCTGGCTTTCACAAGCATTGACAATCAATGCATTTTGGTAGAGCATAATCTCCACTGAAAAAAACTGCACTCACCCATCAAACCATTAAATTTTTTAAAATTTAATTTTTATAGTTGAAATTATTATATAAAGGAAAATTGTTGAGAGGTTAGGATCTTATGCAGTGGTAATGTCACTAAAAAGGAGTGACATTATTCACATGATGCTCTGAAACTGGACCTTTGTAGTGACATTTTGATTCAGTATCCATGAGAGGAGTTAACAGGTTTTATGTGAAAATCTACGGCTACATGATTTGGTATTTGGATTCTGAACTTTTTTTTTTTTTTTTTTTTATTTTTTTTTTTTTTTTTTTATTTTATTTTTTTTTTTTTTTTTTTAATGGATGAATAATCATTTTTTTTTGGTTTTTTTTTTTTTAAAAAAAACGCAATATGTAATGCATATGAAAAAATG
>Ga0099824_1005919_pt1 | contig 17031 bp, 9 predicted proteins | sample SiratrowhiteBW_FD_76837 | JGI IMG/M metagenome (GOLD analysis project Ga0099824, IMG submission 76837) | Root nodule microbial communities of legume samples collected from California, USA - Siratro white BW | ecosystem: Host-associated > Plants > Roots > Nodule | place: USA: California... | reverse complement strand
TATATTTTTTTTTAATATATATTTTTTTTTTTTTTTTTTTTTTTTTTTTTTTTTTTTTTTTTTTTTTTTTTTTTTTTTTTTTTTTTTTTTTTTTTTTTTTTCTGTACTGCATTAAAATGAGGACATAATTAGGACTGATATATCAGTTCAAGTTACATTCCTAACATTAAGTTGGGACAGCAAACTTTGATGGTTTTAATGACATCGTTAAACCATGTGACTACTGATTCGACAACTACTAGCATTATGGCGGTAACCAAAGACACTTATGGGGTCTTTTCTCTTTGTCATTCTAATCGCAAAATTCATTTTTTCTGCACACTGGTGGACAAATTTATCTTCTTTACATATCAATCCATTCAGAAAATACAAACTATGCATCTCGGATGACATGCAAGATCACTTTCATAAAATTGTTCCAAATCATGTCAAATCCTAGAAGAACCAACAAAAAACTCACACAATAGCAGATATTCAATTCTCATTTCATAAAATCTAACAATCAAGAATACTAATAATCTAACAAGATCAAACAAAATAAAATCTGTGCCCCGAGAACTGATTCTTATCTACTGCAGGAAATGGACTAAGCATTCACAGAGAACAAAACCAGAGGCTGTTCAGTTTCATTCCAGTTTAAACACTTGACAGACCAGCATATTGACATTTTGTGGATCAAATCGCATTAAACAGACCCCGAAAAATGTCTTGATCTTTCGCTGACAAAACAGTGAAACAACTGATAAACCAGTTGAAAAGGAAGTATATGGGGACAAGAGATGCTGAATGCCAGAAGAAAATGAAGAAAGAAGGGACAATGTGAGAAAATCTTTGTTCTTATTTGTGCAAAAAATACAAAATGAAAGCACAGAATTAGTACCTCTGCAAGCATGGTGTCTCTGCCTTCCCCAGAGAAGTTTACGGAGAAATGATGATTGCAGAGAAAACTCAGAGCAAAGTAAAAAAAAAAAATGTTTTGGGAAATAGTATTCTTCCTTAAACATCAGACATTTAAGAACCTGGTCCCACTGGAGCTGCAGAACATTACTAAACTCTTTTTTTCTTTTCTTTTTTTTTGAGAAACTGTATTATATAATTTGTTTGTGCTGTAACATAAACTACACAAGAAAGAGGAAGAAATGTATCATAGAGGATCTATCTAACAGAAAGAGGTGAAGAAAAAACAATCCTATAAAAGGTAAGAAATGAATCATAGAACCCTTTTATTTTATCCTAAGAATTTAAAGTTTCATAAATAAAATGAAAGTAAGGAATTTACATAATAAATAGATATAACAAATAGGTGTAACAAATACAGCAACACATGGTTGGAATAAACCTTTAATTTAGAGCCATTTCAGAAATTTTTAAGCACTTAACACTTAACAGATTTTAGTGAAGAAAAATTAAAAGGAGTGTAGTAATTGACAGAGGATGAATGTTATTTTATTGTGGGGGGCATTTAGCTTTTGAGTTTGGTGGAGGAGTAGGCATCAAAACGGTTGAGAAGATATATCTGAACTATGCGTGGCGTGGCTTAATTAACAAAAGTGTTGGATTTTTAAACACTTTTTGTCGCCATTGATTGGTAAAAAATCGCTTAAGTAGCTGGTCAACAACAATGAACAAGTTACTTCACGGTTATAATCAGTGGTTGCTTATTGCAACACGCAACAGAAGTTTATGCTCAACATCACACGACACTGGAATTTGTTTACCCTGAATACTGTTTGGTACGACACTCTGATCTTTCTATTTTTGGTTATTTGCATCTTAAAAATCTATAAAGTATAAGTTAAATTAAAATTTTGATTTATAATTCTCAATCTTATCTTTACACTGCTGGCATTTATTGAACATGTCTTTCTATATGTAAAACATATGTTTTTCTTCCTTTTGCCTACCTGAGTTGATGTTTCAAAATAAACCTGTTAAAAATGAAAAAACATTTATTGTTTTAAGATTTTATAAGAAAAAGACTAATTAATAAAGATTCCCCAAAAAGGCTTGTTAATAATTATCTTTCTAACGATGTTTGTTTTTTTTTTTTCACTTTTCATTCCTTACTAAGTTTTAATTTGGTATACCAATAGTTGTATTGGTTTATTTTTAATCTTATTCTATTGTATCCTATATATATAAAAAACCAAATTACAAATGCAATACATATATAAAAATCAAATTAAGAATGTTACGTATAAATTTTAATTCTTTAATAAAAACATTTAAAAATTAATCATGACCATTTGACAAGATCATAATAATATTAGATTTTATCCTAATATTTAAAATTTTATACATAATTTTGGTCTCTCATAAGCAAAGTTATTTATCGTAATTCTTATGCTTAACATGCCATTTGTCATTTTGATTCTTAAGTAAAAAATGTAATAACATTAAAATACTAAGAGTTCCAATATACTTTTTCAGTAATTTTTTAAATATTAAATTTGATAATTGAAACGCTAATTGAATGTATGTGTTTTTTTCTTCAAATGAACTAATTTTATGTAATGGATGGACAATTTATTTTATGGCTTTGAGTCCAAATTTTCCAGAATGTAACTTAAATATTGAAGTGCTTTTATAAATATATACTCCCACCTTCTTTCTTCAAGAGCTACCGTACAAGCTAGTCGTGAAGGAATTTAACTTTATATGAAATATTAAAAAAAAATATTTTTTATTTAATAAATTGAAAATAAAATTAAAATAGACAGAAGGAGTTATAAAAAGAATAAAAAAAAATTACAGACCATACAAAAAGTTATAAAAAGGAAAAAAAATTCTAAACATAAAATAAAAAAAAGGAGTTAGAATGGAAGGATAACTTACCATTATATAGAATTGAATATTGATTACAAGAGATATTATAAATGTACAGGAGTTTTTATAGATATTTGAAGTTACTAACATCTTACAATTTGTTTTATTTATATTGATATTTTGTAACAAATTAATTCTATATTTGTAGGGAGTTTTAAATATTGAAATTACTTGCTTAAATATTCTTTTCATAATTTAAAAATATGCATTTAAAGCTTTAAATTTATTTTGAATGTTACCATTTATTAGAAGATAATGATATGTTTATTTGAATTACTCAAACTATTTGGCACTCATTAGTAAATATAAATGTTTCAATAATTTTGTCACATGATTCTAATTTTTTTTTTTCTTAACCCGTTTTGTAAATTGAAAATAATGTGATTTATTCATTAACCTGCATGATTTTCTTGGCACTTCTATTGAGGAAGGAAAATTACCGTTTTAATCTTAAATAAAATAAATAAATAAACTCTCTTATACTCTCTTCCTTTATGTTCAATTTCACAGTTTAGATTACAAAATTTATATTTTTATATTTTAAATTATATGTAGGAGAAATTCTGAGAGTGCAGGAAGAAGCGGTCTGAAAATAAAAGACAAGTGGATCCACGGTGATACCTATGTGGGCGTTACTTCATTCACCTCCATGTATTTCATTCTGCACCCTTATAAATATGAGAATTTTTATTTTTTTAAAATTGTATAATCTAGAGATTATTTTTTATTTTTAAATCATATAATTTAGAAGTTATTTTTTTATGTTTGAAACAATCTAAAATCTATTTGAATTGTGTAATTCAAAAGTAAAATATGACTTTTAAATTATACAGGTAAATTTTTTTAAGAATTTTTTTTAAATTATATAATTTTAAATAATTAAGTGAAAAAAATAGATTATAGATTATATAATTTAAAAATAATTAAATATTATATATTTTAAAAACTCTTTCATATTGCAGAATCCTTTTAATTAGTAGATTATACAATTTAAAAATGACAATAAATAGAATTTGCATACTTATAGAGTGCAGGACGAAAATAAGAAGGTGGAATAAGAAATAGCCTAATTAAGCATGGATATGGGCCACTGTCTAAATGCGTTCACGGGCTTTCTTACATAAGCTTTCAACCTTTTTTCTGAAAATATTTTGTGGATATAAGTGCAGGGCCTGTTTCTCAAAAAACATTATTTTAATTTATTTTCTAAAAGTGTTTTAAGAAAACTTGTCTAAACATAACTACATTGGTATATGATATTATGCTCATGACTCTTTCTCTCTCTCTATATATATATATCAAACAATGATTTTTCCTTTCTAAAAGCATTTCGAAATATCTTACATATAACTTTTTCAAATTTAATGTAAAATACATGTATTCATATTCATGATTTTAGTGTATGGTATCAATGCATTTTTTTAGAATTTCTTTAAGCAGTCAGAGATTAATTGTATATATAATTTGAAAAATTTTAGGGCATCATAAAAGTTAAACACGATTATAATCCATCCTCATTTCATCACGTTAATACTGATGTTTTCTTAATTCAGCAAATCATGATAATATATTTTTAAGATGCTTAGCCTAAATATTTTTAATGTATATAAATTATCCACATTAAAATCAAAATTAACATAATTATTGGCAATTATACAACAGCTTTTAAAATAAAAATTACAATTATTTTTTGAAACGGTCATATTTGTCTAATTATGGTATCCCAAAACCACTTCAATAATTTTCTTTACTTTGATTATCAGGCATATCCCTCCTCTTATTATTATCATTATTATTTGCGTTATTATTATTATTATTATTATTATTATTATTATTATTATTATATAATTCTTTAATAATACATCATAATTATTAAGTCACAATTATTAGGATTATTATTGTCCTAGCAACAACAATCACCAATATTTTTATTATTATAATTATTATCATCATCATCCTATCTCACATCATATTATATATGATTAAGTAGTTTATTCTAAGTGTCCTTACAATGCAAGACAATTATCTTTCACATTATCAAAATAATTGCATTTAACTTAGTAGTTATTAAATCATAAATATCAATGCCCTGTTCCATGATACAAATGCTTGAAATGGTATTAACATAAGAGAATAAGAAAATATGATTTAATAGTGAGAAAAATACATAATTTGAAATTTGGACACATTTTCTTTGAGAAGTAAAATTCACGTAGTTCAAATCTTCGTGCACACTTATCTCACAAATTATTTTTTGCACTTACGAAAACATGGCAATATTTACTATGTTTTTTCACAAGGTTGTAACAAAATTTATTGGAAATAATTTATTTTAATAAAGTTGCATTAACTTATTTTTTTTTACTTTTATATTAAACTGATGAGAAAATCATATTTTCATCAGAATGAAAAAGTTATTTTTTTAACTCTAATTTAACTTTATTTTTTTAACAATTTAAAAATCATTTAAGAGACTATCGAAATTTAACCACACATATTTTTAAATATGTCTAAGAATAGCATTCTGATTATAATGTTTCTAGATTATCATTCATAATATTTTCTGAAACAAATGCTCCCTGACCTATATCAATATGATGAAGTTCGTTGTTTCACAAAAAAAAAAAGAGAGTATATTTATAAAAAATATTTAATAAAAATATGTTTTAAAAAAAAATAGTATTGTTAGAGTAGAACAAAATCACAATTTCTTTAACTTCTATCTAGCATAATAGATAAAATCAATTTTTCTTTCTTAATATGTATGTTTAAAAAGTATGCCGTTAAAGTGCAAAGGTTTTCAAAATTTCAAAAAAAAAAAAAGAAATTCAAATGCATTCTTAAAATAATAATGATATCTTCTGTAAAATAAAAATTTACATGCACCAAATTGACAAACTGAGGGAGACAGACATAATAACCAGGCCAGAATAATAAAACCCATACGTTATATTTATAACCAGTAAGTATATGATGTGTTTGTTTCGGTACATTTACACATTTTTTTCAACTCTTGAGTTCAGAGTCATGAAGTCTACAATTATGATTTACGACTTGTACGAATAAACAAAGTCTTCCTTCCAGAACAAAAACAAGAACATGTTTTTTCCTTACCGTAACTAGTGGAGGAATTGATGGCAAGTAGATTTGTTTGAATTCAACTTCATAAATTAATAATTTGAGCTTTAAAAGTATCCTCGTCTGTAAGGAGGCTTTTTTTGTAAATTATTTGTGAAATGGTTGGCCAATACAGTGCAATTTATGAGGCAGCAGATAAAGACCGATACCATACAAAGCAGTATAGCCGCAATCAATAATTAATCTGCTACCTACACTACACGCACCTTTAGTATTTTCCTTGTTGTTGCCACACCAATTAACCACTCATCAACCACTAGTATAATACTTCCACAAAATTATTCTCACTAATTCTCCATCTATATGTAAGCAATTTACAAGTAACTCACAAGATTATCTCAATTTAGTGAAATATATTGTGTACTTTCTATAAAGATGCTCAATTTTTGAACTAAGTTGGTTGCTGCTCAAATTAAACGGGCCAATTCAGAAGTTAAAAGAGGAGGAAATCTTTCGGTGAATGAACTTACTTGAACAGTTGTCTCAGAAAGAAATTCTGCCACTCCACTTCACTGTAAAATGTTTAAATTAAGAATGGTATCTATCCGAATTTCAGGGTAGGTGGAGTAGGTCAGGCAAAAGGGGAAATTTTGAAACTTTGGTATCTTGTAATTGTGTTTGTCTGTGTACAACTTTTCTAGCATTCCCTCCTCGTATTTCTTTGGTTCCAAAGACAAAAGGACAAGAAGAAGTGTAACTAAACAAAAAAGAACATAACAGGGAAAGAAAAAAGAAAAGAAAAGAAAGTATCATGCAAGCTTAGGTAACATTATACAACTTATTAATAGGTAATAAGCATAAAAGTTGCTTATGCTCTTGCACTTCATGCGATATTTCCAGATCATGACAGAGACAATGCAGTTCGTGAAACAGGACTTAATAGGAGTACTACTAAGTAAAAAATGAAACAAAAACCCCATAGTAAACTGTTACTGTGTTTTTTTGAATCTAAAGCACAATAAAAACATTAAACACCCACACTGATACTCAAAAGTATAGTGAGCTCTTCACTTAGACAGTGAATCAAGCTCATGGCTCATAGTTCTCATGTTCACCTTCAAACTCCTCTTGGTTCTGGTAGCCATTGTAATTGCCATTGCCACCTCTGTTGTTGTACCAGTTGTTAGTGTTCACTCCCCTGGATGAATCGTCATAGTTTGTAGGATGGTGCTCTTCCGCGTAAATATCATGGAAATACCTTCCACCTTCCAAAAACCTCGTGTCACTCATGCCTTGCTTCTCACCATTGTACGTGTGAACGTTACCTTTGTAATTGTTGTTGTGGTTGTATTTGTGAGTGGCAGCATCGTTGTTGTAGTACTTCTGGTTGTTGTTGTATTTGTAACTGGCAGCATCGTTGGTAGTACTTCTGGTTGTTGTTGTTGTTCTGATAGTTGTTGTAATTGTTGTTGTAACCTTCTTCTGTGTACTTTGTGTCGCTTAACTCTTCTTGGTTGTTGTAACCGGTTTCTGCGAACCTATTGTTGTAGGCATCATTGTTGTAGTACCTGGTATTCTCAAACTCGGTTTTGTAGGGGTGGTAGGAAGTGGGGGTGGTGTAAGAGGCTACCTTTTTTGTTGTTGTGGTGGAAGGAACCTCGTTAGACTCATCATGACCATATAGGCCATAGCTGTTTTCAGTCTCGGGAACGAAAGGTGGTTGTTGATCTACCTTGTTTACTTCTGGTGCCTCTTTGCTGGGAACTTCTGTCTCTTTGACATTGTTGTTGTCGAAATGGGAGACTTTACTGAAGAACTCGCTGTCTCTTGCAGAGATTTGAAGAGCCAACAAAAGGGTGGCAAAGAGAAGGAAAGAAATGAAGTTTGACAAATGAGCCATTGGTAACACAAGAGAGGGAAGATGGTCTATACTGATGAGAGGTTGTGATTGCATAACTATCTTTATATAGAGGTTCTTAAACCTTTGCTTTTCTCTCTCCTTAATTTTTTTCCCACTTATTAGGTGTAAATGGAGCAAAGTTGGATGGTTGTGGACCCTCTGGAAGAAACTTTAGCTGATTAATATTTGGATCCCATCCATTTAGGTTGTGGTCATGAAGTAACTATTTGATGTTGTTAGCACATTTTGACGTGATCACTTTGCATTATTATTTTGTTAATAATCATATTATGTATGTAAGATTTTGAAGACTGAGGACTCTGCTTGTATGGTTATGGAAAAACAGAATAATTGCAAGTGCAAAAAGTCCAGTTATTAGATTTACAGCTTTCTCTCAGGCACATGCTAAGAGAGCTTAACATTTAATTAGCCTCTTTCACATTTCCTTTAGTGCAAGCTAACTCTTTATTAATTAGTAGTTGCGCCATATATTATGACGCAACCATTGCATTCATAGGTGGTAGCTTTCATACCGTTGGATTCCAGCCTAATAAAAAGGTTCTATATTTGATTTTCATTCATATCCAGAGAGGTCCATAAAGTGTATTGATGGTGCTATCAGTTGTCAAAACAGTGTGGCTAAAACGATGCAACCGAACTCTATCCACTTGGTTAAGATTTTGGTCCTAAATCATGGTATTTTATTCATAGATTATGTACAGACAACATACATGTAAAATATATATAATACATTATAAAATTATTGATGTGCAATCTTATGATTTTTTTTTTAACTTGTAGTTATACCTTTATGTTCATACATAAAAATACATCTCATTTTGAAGAGTTTAGATATTTATTCTTGAGGTCCTTCCTTTAACTCATTTAAAGGAAATAAATGTGATTAAATAAATGGTTACGCGTGGTAGACCTGACCTATTGATTAGTGTTAAATAGATTCCTAGTTAGCTTTCACATTTAGTCATTTTGGACATTAGTCATCATATATCATAACTCCATGGATCATAGTATTCCCACCAAAGAAAATACGGTGATTGATTACGGTTCAGTCCAAAATAAAAGTCATTTGTAAAATGAATAAAATATTTATATATGTGATAATGTTCCAAAAGAGTTAAAGTTTGGAAGACGATAGGGGACAAGGAAAGAATGAAACAAGAAGGAGACAAGGAAAGGCCTTGGCGAGTAATTTTGCGTGGATTGAGGAGTTGGTAGGACACGAAAATAATAACATTTGGTGCGTAGTGCATGTGCCTTCCATGCTTTGTCTATGTTGAGAGTGACTGTCCAAAAGTAAGGTTTGTTCAATCTTTCTTTGTGAATGTGCATACATACATACATACTCTGCAGGGTCTGTAACTGAGTTAGACTTTTAATTCTTTTGGTTTTGGCCATTTAAAAATTATAACTGAATTTGACTTACACTTCCAAATCTTTGATGGAATAGTTAAAATATTTGACTTTTTTAGCATTTTTGAAGAGGACTACTAGCAAGTAACTTCAAAATTTCTCTGAAAAGAGTGCACTAGGTGCTGAAATCTAAGTTGCAAGTTGCTCAATCAAACTTTGACAGTGTTTCAGACCATTGCATTGTACAATTGGACAGAAGAAATATTTCTTAATAGAAAATGAGATTAATACATCATCACACTGTAACTACTAATTAGGTTGCTGTTAAGTAAACCTTAAAATTAATGATTTCGCTTACTATTAGGAATGAAGACCTTTTATCAATGAAATAAGCTTGAATTAATTATTGTTGTATTATCATTCCAAAATGTAACAAAACAAGATGGTCTTGGCCTAAATAAATTTTTACTAATTCAGATCATTCTTTAAATCCAAGTACATGGAGCTGATAAGATACAGGCCACTTTGTGAATGTGTCAGGTGTAAGATGTGATGGAGTACAATTTTCTTTTGTTAGGTTTGTTGAGTTACTAACCTGTTCTAACCCATTTTAGGGTGCAATTGTGTGTCATACATGCCAACAACTACTTTGGGCCACAAATATGAAATAATTAGGGAGGGTGATGTTACTAAATTTTCTTGATGTAGGTAAATGTAATGAAGGAATGGGGCAAGGTGGGATCTACATGTAACTGAATTGGTTGCATTAACCTGAAACCAGAAACAAAAGTCTTGAATAGGTTGCCAAAATCTTTCATATAATAAGTGAAAGTCTCAAGATATGAGGATAGATTCCAAATCAGAGTTTTTTATTTTATTTTATGGGTGAAGGCAATTACATTTCTGTCAAATAGTTAAAGCAATTAGGAGAGCATCATACGCAACATACACGCAAAGAAAACGCAAAGAAAGAGTGGGATGAACAATCTGAAAGTGAGAAAACTGTGGCATGGAGGTTTCTATGTAGATCTGAGATCTTGTTTATTTTTCATTTGTTTATTACACACCCCACAATGGTGGAAAGAAGATGCACCTACAATCGATTTTTATTTACAAAGAAAAAAAAAAAAGTGAAGTGGCTTTCCTTAAATTCTGGAGAAAAAATTGGTTTGAGGTTACTGTACAGAAGTTGTTGATGTGGTTTAAAGAGTTAAAATTGATAATGATTGAAGGTTGTAAAAATTAATAAATGTGGTTAGAGTCCACTCTTTGTACAAATTGATAGATGTGGTTAGAGTTTATTATTTTTGTTGCAAGCAAATTCAATCCAACTTTATCAGGAGACAGAAAAGCTGGTACTAAGACTTGGTCAGTGATTGAATAGCTTATTTTGTTCTTTGTAAATTTTCTTGCTTGTATGAGATGGTCCTGAAACGATTGCGTAATTGGCGTAAACATACTTTTTCTAACCGGTTTTTCCAGAAGAAAATAAAAAGAAATTGAAAAGGGACAAAGTTGACTAAGGAAAACACATTCCATTTCAATTAGAGGCGTTAGTCCAAGAGAAGCACGTTTTCATTTTGAAAGAGTTCGATTTTTTTGTGTGCCTTATTCACAGCACTTGATATGGGGACTAGGATTCCCTAAGTCCCCTATGAAGTCTAAATGTGAATATGAGAAGGAAGTGTTTTCTTCCCTCCGCTTCATCTTGTTTGTTTAGTGTTGAGGTACCAGAATGTATCACAACATCATTTTGCTCCATTACATAATATGTCATCATGTTGCAATGATTTCTGTGGCTACTTGTCTCCTCTACATTATCTGGACATGTGTGAAATGGTAAGACATAACTTACAAAGACACGCTTATCTATGAATCAACTTTGTATAGTTCTTTATATTAACTACTCGACCCAACAATTTAGTTATCAAGAGATACAGTAAAATATGTGAAAATCACAATCTGTTCTGAGTTAGAAGACTGATTTCACCGAGAATAATTATATTGTAGCATGGAAACATAACAGTGTGAAAGAAAGGATCAATCTAGAGATTGAAATGGGTTCCAAATCATAAGCGACAACAGCAAAAGATTTGGTATTACAATGTGCAAAACGGGGTTAACATTTTTGCGAAGTTTCCTGGCCATTCTCTTCCTAACATAATCTCTTCTTTCTTGGGGTCCCCAGTGGGGCTCCGGGACTCCCTCTGCGAGAATCAAGGGTTGGGGTTGATGGAAGGGGCACTTGGATCTCCAAGAGGTTTTAGGAGGTGCAGTTCCGAAGAGCCTTTTGAGGAAGAATGAGCAGAGCCATGTTCTGAGAAGGTTGGGGTCGGAGCAGAGAAAGGGAGGGTAGTCCCAGTTGAGGTAGCAGGGGATTTGGTTGGCAATGAAGTATTGGGAGTGGAGGGATGGGGTGGTTGTGGGGCTCGTTAAGATGTGGGTTAAGGCTTGCAGCCTCTGCTCCCATGATGCTTCGTCCATCGCCCTCCTGCTTCACACAGGGATCAGGCTAAGATCAGATAAGGTTTTTTCAAAGGATTAAACTTCCCTAGATAAACTCAAAAGGAGAGAGACTTTGGGTTCTACTATTATTCCCCACACTGAAAAACAAAATATCCCTGTTTTAATTTTTAATCACATTAGTCTTTCATAAAGTGTATGGCAGTGTTAGGAATAGATAATTATACTATTTAAACGTGTGATCACAGAATTACTCTCTAATTCTTAATAATGAATACTTCAGATTTACAAAAATATAAAAAATAAAACACTAACATGATCCACCCAAAAATATGCTTGTAAAATTAACATGTGTCGTACGAACAAAAATGGGAGTTTATTTATCCAAAAATAGTGTGTCAATTACTTTTATGTTAAACTTAATTCATTACACAAGTAGTGGTTCTGCTTACATGACAAGCAGACTATCCTTTGTTTAAACTTAGGAAAGTTAATAAAAATGGTTTTAAGAAATGGTATATTTTGTAAAAAATAGTGAAACTAAAGATATAATTTTTTTTTATGTGCTTGATTTAAAGTCGATATTGTAAGAAATGTATTTAGTTAGTTTATCTTGAGATGTAAAGTCAATCTTAAATGTATTCGGTTTATCTAAATTTTGGTTTTTAATTAGTTTTTTCATATAAGAATAATAAATTGATAAACTTCAATATATATATATATATATATATATATATATATATATATATATATATATATATATATAAAATCTAACGAAAGAGGGGAATTAATACATATATAATGTAAAGAAATAGAGAATTTGATTTTAGAAAAGAGATATTTCAATATACATTGTATAATTATTAAAATTGACGTAATGTAATTTATATTCGAATGTTTTATTATAAAGACAAATTAATTAGATCATTCAATTAAAAAAAATTCATCTAATATAAAAATCATGTAAAGTTGTTTCACTCCAGAAGTAATTCTTCAACATAAAATCAATTTTGTGAAAAATTACATAAGATTATAATATTCGGTATTTCAACATAATTTTAAAGAAAATCTAACGTAAAGTTAAAAATACACCCATACTAAAGCTATTCACTGTAACTTTGCTTCATTTGTTTGTTGATTTGACATGACTTTCCTTACTAGTTGTATTTAGAAATACAGGTAATCCATCCACCTCTCTAGATTTACTTTCCAGAGGGATATGTACAAGAAATAAAGTTGCATGAAATACTACTATTCTCTGCTATTTGCAACCATACACTGATTCAATATCAAAACGACATTAATCTACCATCACTGAGTAGCATTGTAGAGGAGAAAAGTGTTGGAAGAAAGTTGTCAGCTGTCGCTGTAGAAAGAAGTATTCCTGTTCAGTTAAAAAGAAAACCCTTGCCAGCATGGCAATTACGAAGAGAGCAACATCCAAGCACTCATTAATGGAAAGACGATTAGAGCAGAAGCCTGAAAACATGTAACATTGGTCAAAGAATTGCATACCTTATAAAGAACTTCTGAAACCCTAGAATTTATTAATCTTAGTTTTGTACTTGATAAGTAAACTGAAAGCTTTAAGCATACCAGGAAGAAGACCAATTCATCATTTGCAAGGGATGCAGACAATTCATTTCTCTTCATCTGATCTTTGATATAACCTTGAAGCTACACATGTTAAAAGTTTTGCAGCGACTTAGAAATTTAATTTCTAGAATGAGGAAAGCCATAAAATGGTAGACAATAAAAACTCTACAGGCTTCACCCCACAGACACACATTACACAAAAAAATTGAAGTTCAAAAATTTGAAATTCAGAATGCACATGCCGGAACAGCAGTATGATAAACAAACAACGTGATAACAAAGCTTCAAATATCACGTTTGTATGGAGAATGAACTTCTCATCCCCATAAAAGAATAAAAAACCATTTTCATCAACAAATTTGAAATATCTATCTAATATTATTAACTAAAAGCTTGTATAAGTTTTCATGCAGACCTGATGGTGATACATTTTGGTCAGTGAAAAGCATCTCTTCAACTTATCCATAGCCTGTGAGATGAGTGAACTGACTGCCGTCCTCTCGCCAAATACAAGTGAATCAAGTGCCCGAAGATCATCAAGAATGATGTTGAAAAACTACGGAACAAACAATGATAAAGAAAGGGAGATAAGAAATGATGGCCAGTCGAATATAAATGTGCTTCTAGGAAGCTTTAGCAATTTCTCACATCTTTAAACAAGAAATACCACCCTGGTCGGTTGTACTCAATACCATTGCAGACTTGATAAAGTGTTAATTATCTGTATATTTAAAGTTTAGTCTGAAGCGGTCATACCAGATATTCAAAACATTTAAAACTTACCTTCAAGAATGTACATCTTGTAACGCTTGTTAGCCTTCGAGCCTTTAGAGTCCTCACCTTTGCACATACACACACAAGTGTGCAAATAGAAAATAAATGAAAAGCTCAAAAAACAAATGATGTAATCCAGCTAAGGTTTCCCAAAACATATAAACTAGAAAATGAACTGTATATACTCTGGTAACGTGAAGAGCCTGTTCAAGATGCTGAACTTTAATCCACTGTTCATTCACAATGGCATCCATCTGAAATGGAAAAGATGAATAACCTCAACTAATGCTAGGATCTATAATCTATTGCAACTTAGTCTCATTAATGTATAGTAAAATGTTAAACTGCAAATGAAATATGCAAATACATAATGAACATTATATAAGCTGAAATTTGTAGCTAAAATATATTATACTTTGAATTAGAACTGACTATATGTTTTCCAAAACTGACTTTCGTGCCACATACTTCAATTTGATGTATCATGTTGACCAGTACCAGACTGTCAGGACTTAGGATCCGAGATACAAGGAGATTACAGAAAGAGATTAGAGAACTGGCAGAATGGCGAGAGTTTTGCAAACAAAAGGGAGTGTCTCTCCAAGGGTTTCCCCTTAAAACCAAAGATGGTTCTGTCATGTCATTCAATTATCAGAAAATCAATCTAACTTTAAGAACAGTGAGTCCCCTATTTAACTGCCCAACCTCCAGTAACTGTTTGAGTCATCTAACTGCCTAAATGATAGCTAGCTACTATCTTTCTTAGGCGCCTCCGATTCCTATGAGGTATATCATCCAAACCCCAACCCATTGGGGTTGGGCCCTAATACCCACACTAAAGAGCTTACTACTTGGCAGTTCACTAGAAAAGGTCAAGTTAAAACCTCAATTTACACTACCATGTAGTTAATTTAAGCTCAAGCCACCGTTTTCCCTTTTGGTCATCATTAGACTCTTGAGCTTGAAATTCCCACCAAAATAATAGAGAATTAACAACATGCAACATAAATTCCCTATGAGAAAATAATACAATGTATAAGTCCGCGAAACCAAATTAATTTTGAAGAAATGACAATAGTATCTTACAATAATGAATGATCAAGAATCTCAGAAAAATAAATTGACTTCCTCTATAGAATATTTGCAGTTGTCCTCAATACTAAGGCCTTTTCCAGGCATCCACACTCTACAGTTCTTTTGTATGTGCAAAATTTCGTGGCTATATATATGTCTTTAAATATACGATTCGGTGACTATTAAGGATAAAATATAGTGAATAGTTACCAACTGCTGGGAAATCTTTCATTTCTTTATGTTCACAAGAAAGAAGTCTCACTGAATGGACCACATTAAGTTATTAACCACTAGAACAGAAGATGTAAAATAGGACAAATCATACATGAAATAAAATAAAATAGAACATAAATCATAATAAATGATAGCATAATGCACAAACCTTTCCAACTTTTGAAGTAAGCTCCTCTAGTCTCTCCTCAGTCTCTTGAACTTTAGATTTCAAAATATGAAGATCAAAGTTGTTCCTTCTCAAGGTATGCCAAAGAAGTTGTACCTATGCATTTTCAATTCTATTTCTCAAATCAGTGGAACTTTCAATTAAATCCATGAATAAATGCAATAAATTATCTTCGCCTATAAACAACCAAGAGAACTAAGAGAGGGAGTGGGGAGGGAGCATAGTAGTAGAGCCACAGGAGCCTTGGATTGACGAAAATACCTCTTCCTCCAGAGCTTTATTCTGTCTCTCGACAAGCAATGAATCAGCCTGCAAGAAGAACAACACATGGTTTTCAAATATAAAAAACAAATAACAAATAAGTAGGCATCGATATGATGAATACATTTAATCATATATTTTCGATTATCCGACCAAAATAACCATTAATAAACTATGAAAGCAAAGAACAAAGAGGAACTTGACTTGGTGACATTCATTGGATGAATAAGGTCAAATTAAGTGAATAAGCAGCTCTAGCAAAAGATCTGTAATCTATTAATAAGATAATGAATGCTTTGTTCTTTTTCCCCCATTCTAGAGAATGTAAGACAAACCTTCATTGTAGAGAGAGTAGATTGCAGATGGTGAATTTGTTCCGACAATTCATTGATTCGCTTATCACACTCCTCCAGGTACACGTCACTTTCCTTTAATCTTTTATTGGTTTCTTCGATAACCGATTCTGCATTGAAATTATTCCTCAAAATGAAGTGCAAAAAGAAGCATAAAATGGCCACCGATACGCATAATAGAAGCAAATATAAGACCGATAGTGATGTAGATAAGATGAAGTAGAAAGTTGACTGAAAATCACCTAAGTGCGAGATTTTGACATTGATTTGGTTGATTTCGTGTTGGATTGGTTGGGCAGAAACCGAAAGCGAAGCGTGAAGAAGAAGAAGAAGAAGAAGGTATGGCAGCGCCAACGCCATAGTGATGCAGTGAAGCTGCTTCTCTTCTCTTCTCTTCTTAATTTCTATAATTATTGAAATTTACAAAATCTCAATAACTTTAATCCATCCCTCACTTTTTTAACTAATTTAAATATACAGATTAAAGTAATTTTTTAAATTAAATTCGTCATTTACTCTAAAAATAAATTTAAAAGTCATTATGCAACAAATTAAAGCAAGCATTAGTTTTTCATATAAGTTTTAAATAAAATGTGAATATGCAAAGATATTTCCATTTTTTAAATGCAAATAAAATGACCATTTATAAGATGAACTCTATAAAAAACTTTAAAAAGTTGTTATTTTTCAGTTGAATATAAAACTTAAACAAGCACCTTTTTTACTTGAATAATTGTTTATGAAAAAGTATTTCTTTCAAGCATAAGTGAAATTTAAGTTTAATTTAATTTTACAATAAAATTATATTTGATATATATATATATATATATATATATATATATATATATATATTTTATTTAATTATATTTATTTTTTTTTATTTTTTATTTATTTTAAATTATTATGAAATATTCTTAAATATATATCTATTATGT
>Ga0099824_1005918_pt1 | contig 17036 bp, 8 predicted proteins | sample SiratrowhiteBW_FD_76837 | JGI IMG/M metagenome (GOLD analysis project Ga0099824, IMG submission 76837) | Root nodule microbial communities of legume samples collected from California, USA - Siratro white BW | ecosystem: Host-associated > Plants > Roots > Nodule | place: USA: California... | reverse complement strand
TAGGCCTTATCAAAAATAAAATCAATATTAAAAAACGTTGTAGAAGAGCAATCTTGAGCACAACTGAGAAATTTTTTAAAAAAAAAAAAAAAATATATATATATATATATATATATAAGTAAGCAATAATTATGTCAAGTCCCCTCAAACACAGGAATTAACTTCTCACGATCAACCCAAACTACCGGCAGGATTGTTATAGTAAAACCAAAAAACTGTATCTTTAATAATATTTTTGTAGTCAAATGATGCATACGAAACTGAATTTACATAATATATATAATATCATCAAATACAAAGCTAAACATGAATTCACCTGATTTTTGCATAAGATATCACAAGGGCAATAGCCAGGGGTGCATTCCGTGCTGGTTAAAACATTCAAGCAGCTATCCCCGCATGCACTGTCAGTGTCATCAGCATCATATTTGCATTCACATATAGCAATATCCTCCTCCTTCTGCTTCTTGTGCCTGGAAAGAAATGAAGTGAAAGGTAAACAACTCAATATTACTTTTGAAGCTTAATCCAGAGCTGTGATACAAAATATTCATTAGATTTTCCATTTAAGATTGGATTGATAAGAAGGGGTATAATGGGCATTATAACCTATGCTATGTTAAGATGATAGTAAGGAATGTAATGAGTTAATAAACCACTATTCGTTTTTTTAAAAGGTATAATCCAATTATAATGGCACCAACTCTTTTCCTTGCTAGGTTTACATCTTTAGGGTGACTGTCCTTACTAACTTTTCTACACATTGGGATAGTTGGAAGGATGTCCACATTTCGTTGGATGGGCAGCTTAATCTTACTAACTGTTGTTTGTCCAGTAACCACTCTCCAGTTCTCCATGGGTAGTGGCTCAAAGGAAATGGGCTGCGTCATCTTACTAAATCTAGTGATCAGGAGACGGCCAGAGAGATGATACTTGATATTGAGACGAAGTGTCTATTTAGACAAACTTCTTTATAACCACTTATAGGAGGGAGAAAAAAATAAAAAGGAAAATGAAATACTTGATATCTTCAAAAGCTAAAATTAACTTATCCATAAGCTAAAAATTAGCTTTTGGAGATACTAACATAAGGAAACTTATGCAAATTAGTTTGGCATAAGTTAGTTTTAACTTTTAGAGAAACTTATTTAATTTATTTGTTCTTATTTTCTTCTCATATAAGTATTTATGAAAAAAATTATCCAAACAGGATCATAACTCCAAGTATGTCAAATAACCAATGAATAAGGACAACAAAAGAAACACCAATAAGCATAATAGCATGTTCAAATGAACGAAACTATACCCGACTTTGACTTATTACTGACACAAAATGCAGCACTGCTAAATCATTCAAAAGATTTTTGTATGACAACTTCATGATTTTAAAGACGACCCAATCAGGATGCATGTTTTGTGTTAATAGAATTACATTGAAACACCATTAAGCAAGCAATCAGTAGTCAATCAAGTTAAAGAATACAAGGGGTATGAATATTCAATTTCAACAATACATGGCGTATGAATTAAATTCACAATAAGAAGCAGTTTCCATCAAAATATACTATGATCACAAAGAATTGGAGTTGTCAAAAAAGAGGAGGGAATGATGGAAGAAAACACCATAAAGTAAATACTGTATAAGGAACTACTAACCTTCGCACGAAAAACTCATTTTGATTTATATGTATGTACTGAGGCAACTCTTCAGTAAAAGGATCCTTCAAAGTAACAATGTCCTTGTTAATTGAATGAAAACACGCATTAACATGATAATATCGTTTTTGAATAAAATAGTAATATGAAAATATAAAAAGCCTAGACATAGAGGAAGGAAGTGAAGAAAAAATTACCATCTCTGCAATGGTTGTATTCGTAACCTGTAAAATTAGAAAACATACATAAATTTAGAGACACCAAAGAACATAAATTAATAAGTTCAGGACTCAACTCTGTTAGCTTTATACACGCTGCAATCTACTAGCAAATTAAACCAAACTTCTAGTAACAAAAGTAACATAATAAGCAACATGATCATTTGAAATGGTAATGTAGGAAAATAACCACAGCCTTCTGTGCTCCATTTACCGATAGGAGAATCAAGTTCATTTTTTTCTATATTTTCAAGGAATTTGTTAAAAAAATAACCTAATTTGTTAAAATTTTCCTTCAACAAGCATAGATAGCTACTTTTCACCATTAAGACACTGGTTAGAAACAGCTCTTTACCCATTCAAGCAATCCCAGTAGATATTTTTCTTATAAACTAGTTTAAACCTAGTTTCACGTTAACTAAATCGCAAGAGTGTGAATCTACTGAAGAAGAACACAATGTCATAACAAATTTCTCTAGGCATAATGTGGAAATTTGCATCCAGGTTTTGGCCCTTCCTTTTGCCTTTCTTCATTTTTCATTTCAATTGGGTGTTATCCCCGTCACAATTACACTTAATGTAATAGGGACGTACTTGAAGGTGACCTAACCTAAGAGTCATATACTCAATCTATTGAGTAAAAATTTCACAAGTCCAGAGATGCTACTAAGGATAAGCTTGTTATTAACAAATAAATAATTCCAACAGATTTTACTAAAACCCTAAAGAGCCTAAGGAGGAAGAATTGAGACAGCCATAACAATGGTAGGACTAAATTCACCTCCAAAAATAAGAATTTAACATGACCAGAGAATTTAACTCAACCGTCATTGCAAAAGCGATAAATAGACTGTGATAGTGAAAACCTGTGCTAGAAAAAATTATCAACGAATTTCGAATGCGCTTATCGGTCTCCGGTGTTAACAGAAGATCTGTCGGCACTGACGGATAATTTTTCCGGCTACGTCCCGGTTTCCGGTGAGCGGTGCCAGCAAAGTACAATGGTGCCGAGGATGACCGTGGCGTTGGACCCGCAGCGACGGCGGAAAAAGTTACAGACACTCAACCCATGAAAAGGAACGAAATAATTTCATAATTGCATAATGAAAATTTAGACTAAGTTATTAATTTACTTCTTTGTTTTCTTTAAATCATTGAACCTTTTTCTCATTTTAAAAATTTAAAATCTTATGTTTGAAAAAAATAAAAAATGATTTTATAATGGTGCAGAATGGCATAAATATAAAAACTTATCAAAAATTTACATAATAATTTGATAATAGATTGTTTTGATGAAAATATGTATTTAGGTTATTGGCAATTTTCATCTCTCTCTTTTTTTTTTCATTTAAACCACAATTTTTGTGGATATTTTTTAGTTTGTATAGTTTATTTTATTTTATTCGAATTTTCTCTTAGTGAAAAATAAATAAGGTTTTTTTATTATATTAATCATCCTAATTATTGTATTAATCTATGGGATTATAATTATTGAATTTAATTATTTTCATAAATTTCTATATTTGTTAAACAAAACCTAAAATTTAAATTTATAGTCATAAAAATAATAATAATAACAAAAATGAAAAAAATAAGTTACATAAAAAAAATACGGATAAGTTTATCTCATATTGTACTTTAGTTAGATAATTTTATTTTTAATAAATAAAAAAAATATTTTATTTATTTATTTAATAGAATAAATAATTGAATAATATTTTATTTTAAAATAATTAAATATTATTTTAATAATAATTATATAGTTTTTAATATTACTTTTACAAAATTATATACTTTTAAAATTTATATTATTTTTTAATTATTTATAAAAATAAAAAAATTATAAAAATATATATTTTAATATAATAAAAGTTGAATAGACGTTCACTTTTCACTTCTAGTAGAATATTATAGATACAACAATATAGCAGCAAAGACACATTAAAAAACAAGCAAATTATCAAGAAACAAGGGACAAATATATATATATCACGAAAGCCAAGCTTTTTAAATAATATTGTATCCACAGGTTACAAGAAAAATTATTTTTATTTTAATGAGATTATATTAAATATTTTCAAAAAAAATTTAACCTTCATTAAATGTATCATTCACGGCTTAGATTTTCCGGAAAGAAACAGTATTATTAAGTACTTCTCAACTATTTTTATTAATTTCTGAAATAACAGTTATAATTCCGTTATTTCCGGAGTTTAAAACCCATTGGAGGTTTGAAATTGAGGTTTGACAAAATAGATATATTATATAAAGTGGGTGTCATAATTAGATATCTTATTATTTTTATTAAATAATAACATATAATGTAAAATATGTTTTATAATTATTCAGTTGATTCTTAATTTACCCTTTTAGAAATATTTAGTATCATTCCAATATTTCTTAAATGCTTAATTATCAAATAGAATATATAGATGCAACCATACACTCCAACATGAAACTATCAACCATTTAATATTTAATAAGTACAAAAATATGTAGATATAAATGTTATATGTTTATCATTTTTTATTATTTTATGATTATAAATTTATATTCTCTTATTAATTTAGTTATTTTGTATACATTAAAGAAAATGTAACTTTCCACTTGGTTGGTTAGTTATTTAATATTTTTCTTATATAAATAAGTGAATCATATGTTTGCTTATAAATAACAAAGTAGGACAAAAGATCATACATCTTAATGGTATTGATAATTATTATAAAAATTTATCATACAATAAATAACATGGCTAAGAAATTAATATTAGCACAATATACCTATGTACACACTAAAAAAATAAATAAAAAAATGTTTTACATTTGGCACTCTAGAAATTTGTACACATGTGACCATGGTCATGTTAAATAAGGAATTTTTTGTCTAAAAGAAAATGTGTTGTAGTCTTTTTACATAATTAAACTATTTCTCTTAAGTCATAAAAATCGGACTCCTAAATCTAGAAAATGGTTTTGAATAAAAGAAAGGTTAAAAAATATTCTCAAACACCACTATCATTTCTTTATAAGATTGCATACTAAACAAATTTATAAAACAAAAACTGAAAAACTCACCCAACCAAACGATTCCTTTAAAAACTAGGAAAAAATAATAATATATAAGCCTTATCATTAAAAGATATATCTTTATAATGTCCTTTCGGCTGCATTTAATTTCATGTTGTTGGGCTATTAAAAAAAAATATTGGATTACTTATTTTTAACCTAATTAACATCATATCCATTTTGTTGTAAACAAGATACCCACCTCAAGTTACCTTAAAAATAAAAATTGAGTTTAGCATTTAACAAGAATAGATTTGAGTTCAATTTTATAGTTACTACTTCTTCTCCATTCCTTTTTAACACTTGAATTTTTTTCATAGACTTAGGTTTATTTATTTGTGATTATATCATAACTGAATAAGTCCTATCTTTTTTCCTTTTTCTTTCATCTTCTTTTGTTTCTTTGTCAAATTTTCTTTCTTTTATGTTTTTCTTCTTCAAATTTTTTATCTTTTTTAAATCATATCCTACCGTTTAGTAGTTGACATGTCAATGACTATTTCCCACCCATTAAATTTTAATTTAAAATGTTTTTTTTCTTAAAAATCTCTCAATTTCTTTCTCTGCTGGTATTTGAGTTTATTATTGGTTTGATAAGTTGAAAGAAGTTCTGTTTTAACTAGTTTAGATATTGACTGAAATATAATATTGTATTATTTTTTTTAGGTCTTTAGGATTTTGAATAATTTTAAACTTTTTGTAGTTATTTTGATTGCAAACAATAAGAAAAAATATTTTTAAGCTATAATACTGATTTTGTAGTTGTTAGTATTTGACACAAAAGTTTGATTAAAATGTTTGATTTAAATTATTTGGTTTAATATTCATATCAATTTTGAATTAGAAATGGATTTCAAAAGTCAAAATTACTTATATTAGCTAAATTAAGTAAGATGTGATTTTATTGAGTCCAAATGGATGTTTGGAGATAAAATTTGAGGAATAAAATGTATAGTACTAATCATTTTCTCTTTTTCTTAAAAAGTTTGTTGCTTAAGCAATTGATATTTTAGAGTTTTGGGGAGTCATTGTTTTAATTTCTAAAGGATTTATTAACGAAGACTAAAATAAAATTATCAACTTTCATTGATAGGTGGATGTTAGCCTTCCAGATTACAGTCTTAAGGTTGACTAGGGAGGAATGAAAGTTCCACTTAGGAAATATCTAAAATACCAAATTGTTAAAGTTAAAGGATAATTTTTATGAAATGTCTTCTCTTAAGATTACTAAATATGTGAGAATTCAAAATTCAACCAAAAGTGACAAAAGACTAAAAAAATATATTATAGAACAAAAATAAACTTATTCAATTAAAAAGTTTGATCGATGAAGAAATATTTTTACTTTGTAACTTTCTCACTAGTGTTATATGATCTGGAAAAAAGAAATGAAAATCAACTCCAAATTTTAGAGAAATCAAAGAAATTTTAAAGAGGAGAATTTAAAAACATGGTAAATTTTTAAAAATAAAAACTAAATAGTTAAAACTAATATATATATATATATATATAAATTTATCTTCTAATAAATAAATATTTAGAACATTTATTACATGATGACATGTGATTAAATTGAGATTTAATTAAATTCTCACTATAGAATAGACATCATATGAAGAAGAAAAAGTGGTAAAGGTTTAAGGATTCTACCACTTGTTTTTAGGTGACGATTATTGCAGGATTATACAAGAGCACAAATAACTATATATTACTCGAATAGAAAACTAATCAGACATAATTTATAAGACTCCCCATTAGAGGAAAAAAAGATGATGTTTGTGTTTGCATTCATTCAATTGATGGAAAACATGTAGTTGTTGTTGTGTGGAGATTGCCTTATAAGAAAGGAAGAAATGAGAGTGAAAGAGATGCTTAAAAAGCTGACTTTGCAAGGAGAATAAATGAATGCCTAGGTTTGGGTAATGCTTTAGTGAACAGGTTGGGCATGGAATATTTATGATTATTATTGTTATTAGGAAAAGCAACAATTTTTGATATGGGAGAAGGGTTAAAGCGTCTGAATCTGGCACGGTCAAGCCAGAGCCAGGTTGGAACTTCACTTTTCTCATTTCATTCTTTTCTTTTTATCTTTTCAAAGACGCAAGATTTGACTGATGCAAAAGAGAAAATCCTATACAAATAGAATACATACAAACATACTCTCTTAAAATTAAAATTTGTAATATTAAAATTTATATATTTTATAAATACTAAACAAGTTTTTTCAAATTTTGTAAGAATGGAAAAACTATATAGAGACCAAAATTTAAACATGATACGGTTTAGGTATGATGATTTAAATAGTTTTGATGTTAATATAACATACATCAATAAATATGCTTTTACCAACAAGATTAACACATAAGATGACCAGCTTCCTTAGACATACAAACAAAAAATTAATTATGTAACTGTATATTTAGAAAAATATTTATTAAAAAAATCTATTTCCAATATAAGGAAATTGTGCACTTATAAAGATACGAGAAAAAATTGATATTTAAAGAAAAAAGAATTCAGCATAAACAATCTGACTAGTATTCTTTATAAATAAGGAAACATATTGCATAAAATAAATATAGCGAATAAATATTAGTATAAATAATCTCTCTTCGTAAAAAAAATTATATTAGCTTCGATTAATTTTCAGATTAAAATAATCTTATTAATGATGTTCAATTTTTTTTAAGAAAATAATTTCATTTAAATGAGCAAAGTGGCTATTCAAAATTTGATTAACAATGGAATAAAAAGGAAGATTATTAAGCTTGATTTTATCCCATTAAAGTAACTTTAAAATTTTATTTAATAAATTAAAGTTGAAAATTATAGAACGGATTGATGAAATTATATTCTGACACAGAAGATGACAAATTTTCACTGAATAATATTTGGCTTAAATGGAACATTCGTATTTTGGTTTTGCCCTAAGTTAACCTAACTCCATGAAAGAGAAAGGAGTGGTTCCATCAGAGGAGTTGGATCATGCTACTGAACATGGGCCCACCACATGCTGACGTGTCCCTAGTAAATTTGGTAAGTGAATATCTAAAAGAGAGTTCGCTGTCACCCCCACAGATAATGACCTGAGAAGATGAAATCAAACTAAAATAAAACAAGAAACAAAAGTTATTAAAAAACACTATTTCATGCATTTTTTGGTATCTTTTATTTTCTCAAGTTACTATATTTTTTAGGAATATTAATAAAACTTAATAAGTATTGGATCTCACGAGAGAAGTGTTAAAAATATTTGCTGACTTATATTCTTTTATTAATTAAAATTCTTAACAATTTTCTTATATTGAAGGCATATCTTATTAATATGTATGTATATTAACAAAAATATATGAGATTTATTAAATATAACTTATTTTTAGAAGTAATATACTGATAAGTTATAACTATGTTTTATGTTGAGCGCACACAATCTTTTACATATACTATCTTTCATTTGTTAACTTTTACTAAAAATTATGAAAAATATTGTATTTGATTTTTGTTTAATGATTATCTTTCTTAATTTTATAGTTTTTAATTAATTTTTACTAATATAAAAGCGTGTTTGTTCATATTTCGCATATTTGGTTGAATATGATATGTGATTTGTTTTATGGAAAATGAATTATAAACTTTTGAAATAAGTAGGATTGATTTCAAAGAAAAATTAAAATTTAATTCAGTTGTATTTTCTAAATAATAGTTGTAGAGTATAAAACATTGAGTCAAAATCCACTTATACAATATTCTCGATGTGTGTTTAAGTAAGTAAAAATATAAAAATAATAGAAAAAATAAACATAAGACTCTTTAAATAGTTTTTATAAAATTGGTCTCTATTTATAATTTTTTTAGAATTATTTATTTTTAATAAATAAAAGTTATAATTATAATAATAAATAAAAATTATGGTATTTAATAATATAACATTTATATACAATTAATAAAAATTATAATAATTGATATATTAATCTTATAAAATATATTGAATAAGAATAAATTACGTAATATTTGTTACCAGAGCTTAACATGTGTTTGATTCCTAAGAAAAAAAATATGGTAGAAAATATATTTTTAAAATAAATTTGACATTTAATTTTTCTATAAGAAATAAACAAGTGTACTAAATTTCATAAATAAAAAGGTGAAGCGTGTTTTCAAATAAAATAAAGGATGTCTAAAGAATACGCTAGATTTGTTAACTATACTAAGCTTTGCTGTAGTTTATTATATATTTGATTTAATAATTATCCAATAATAAAAAGTGTGTAAAGAAAAGAGTGTGAAAGATTAAAAAAAAACAAGGGTGGTGTTGTTGAAAATTTTGATTTCATCATTATTTTCACTTGATTTGGCTTCAATACAATACATTATAGCAGGGCACACTCACAGAAATTTTGTTTTCATTTTGCCCGAAACATTCCTCAGTGCGAATCCAAAATTCCAAACTCGGAAACCGCCATCTCTGGGATCACAATCACTCTCCTTTTCTCTCTCTTCTTTTTCTTTTCAGTGAAGCTTTTCCATCGCATTCCAGACTGAGCCCACAAATTTTGACCCTCTCTCCGATTCTGTGGAATGTGAATGGGAGTGAGATGACCCCTTCCCACTTCCTCCTCTCCAACTCTTTCCTCACCTAGTGTGCCAGCCCAGAAGGACTCTTCATGGCTGCAAAGCGCGTGTACCAAGTTTGGAAAGGAAGTAATGTAAAGTTCACTTCTTTTCCTCTTCTTCGTTGCAATTTTAGTTTTTTATGCCATCTGGGTATGCTCTGGGTTCGTGGCTCTTTGATTTGCTTCGTGCTAAAGGCTTTGAATTTCTCGGGTAGTTTTGGTTGCTGGAATGTGAAGTTGGAGCTGGATTTTTTCTTTTTTTCACTTGAAGCATGTTTTCATTTGAAAGTTGGGTGTGTCTTGAAAGTTGAGATGGTACTGGGGTGGGTTATGTGTTATTTTTGGGGGACTGTACAACTTTGAATGCTGAGCTGTGTTGTGCATGATTACAGTTGGTTTTCAACTCAGTTGTTTGATTTATGATTATTATATTGTGCCTTATTAATTAATTGGAGGTGTTAGGCTCAATTAGCCTGCTTTGACTTTTTGGGAAATAATTTATGAAATGCAGAATTTGGCCTTCCTCCCCTCTGAAGTTTTACTGATTTTTTTGCTCAGGCTGTGTTTTTAGTTTTGGTGTAATAAAGGTAGAATTAAACAATATAGTAAGTTTGGGCTTTTGATCCCCTTCCAGTTTGTATCTTTGAAGATACTATGATAGTTTTTGCTACAAAAAGATAATTAAGTAATTTAACACCTTGGATTGAAATCATTGAGTGGCTCCTTTTCTTCTCTTATTTATGTTTTCTACATTTGTCTAAGAAGGGTGCGATTTATTTCAAATATTTTTTTGGTGATTCTGTGCTCTGAATAGAATTGTCATGAAAGATTTTTTAATTCTCTTGGCAACATGACTCCTGACTAAATATAAATTGTAAAGTTGATGTATATATTATTGACTGGGTTAAATTGGAATGTGGGATGGACCACTTGAGCAGCAGCGACAGATGTCTATTACTGTCATGTTTGGTGTGATATCAAGTGGTTTGTGGTAGAACAAGTTCGGGAAAGATGAGAAATATTATGTATAAGGGTTATTACCGGCTTTGGGCATGGGCATTCTTCCATGGTCTAAGTAGTTACTTTTGAAGATATGCTGAAATTGACGTCCCCATTCCCTGCTCTCGCATGAAGTGGTTGTCTGTACAGCTACTGGCTATTACAGTAATGTTTTTAATAATGGATGATGGCTGGTAATACTGATGGTATTGTAAATTGGAAGATTGATGCTACATAATTGATTGCAGCTGTGATGTTGTCAATTATTCTAATCTGCAGCCTGCAAGAGGTTATCTGACAAGTGATAAACAAAGGATGATTATGTTTCATCATGTGTTTGTTTGGTGCTCTTTTGTTTTACGTCATAGGTCTAAAATAGGATGAGAAACAAGAGAGATAAATGACCTTCAAAGTCTGCATGATATAAGTTTTGAGATGATCATGGACACATTCATCGAATGATAGTTGAACTATTGAAGTTCATAAAGAAATAGAGACATGTAGCCATAAATAAGCCTAAATAAGCTGATAATACTATAAATGGGCCACTTCTCTAGTACACCTGCTGAATTGTCTTGGGCTTTCTATTTATATGCCTTAAAGGTTTTGAAAGGCACAAGGAGTGTGAAATTTTATGGCATTCTGCTGTAATGTAATTCTCTAGCAGTTTATTGGTTTGAAACGAAATGCCAGAATTTTCCAGAGCATCTGTTTTCCTTTTACAGTTGTAGGGTAGGATCGTGCCTGTGATGGTGCTTAGTTAATGGCTTCTTCAAGGGATCAATCATTTGTGTACTAAAACATTGGAACACTTTATTGCATTTTTCAGCCAGTTTGCCTTGTTGGGTTCTTTCTGCCTTAGATAGGATAGGAGGATTCATTATTCTCCTTGTTTAATGTATGCTATTGCTCTCTTGAAATGATGTATCATTATGTTAATATTGGATTCTTTTGTCTATTAAAAGTCTTAGTTTTTTCACGAACTATTTTTCTGCAATTTCTTAACTCTAATTTTACTTTGTAGTTAATACTTTCTCATGATCTTCTGCAGAAATTCTTATGTGGAGGGAGGTTGGTATTTGGGCCTGATGCTAGGTCCCTGTTTTTCACCTTATTGCTGATTCTTGTTCCAGTTATACTCTTTTGTGTATGTGTAGCAAGACATCTCAGGCATGAATTTTCTTCATATAATTCTGGATATGCTATTTTAGCAGTGGCTATTCTCCTTACCATTCATGTAAGTTCAGTTAATTACGACTGTTCATCACATATTCTGTCCATCTTCCTGCATACCTGTTATGAGCAAGTGCTGATAACTGCAAAAGTGTGGTTTGTTTAACTAAATCACTGACATTAAATCATTCATCTCGTGCATCCATGTTTTTCCCCCCTAATAATCTTTGAATTTACTGGATTAAAGTTCAAAGCTGTTTTCCCCCCTAATATATCCACTATTAAGATATTGATTTTCTTTACTGATCCCATATAGCATTTCATAATGTAATCTCACAGCCTATGTTTCTAGGTTCTGGTGGTTCTCTTTCTTACTTCGTCAGGTGATCCAGGCTTTGTTCCAAGAAATTCTCATCCACCAGATGAAGAGTTGCGTTATTATGATTCTTCAGTCTCTGGAGATGCCGGGGGAGCTGGACGCCATTCTTCAGTCTCTGGAGATGCCGGGGGAGCTGGACGCCAAACGCCGAGTCTCCAATTCCCTCGAACGAAAGAAGTTATAGTCCATGGCATTGCTATAAAGGTGAAATACTGTGAGACTTGTATGCTCTATCGTCCTCCTCGTTGCTCACACTGCTCCACTTGCAATAACTGTGTTGAGCGTTTCGATCACCATTGCCCCTGGGTGGGCCAGTGCATTGGTCTGGTATGAAAGTTGACACTATGACATCTTGATTTTATGATACATTTTTCTTATTTATTGATGTGTTCTATTTACTTGTTTTCTTTGTTCTGAAATGTGCAGAGGAACTATCGCTACTTCTTTATGTTTATTTCTTCAGCAACTATTCTGTGCATCTTTGTGTTTTCCCTCTCAGCTCTTTACATCAAGGTTCTGATGGATAATTATAACGTCACAGTTTGGAAGGCCATGAAAGAATCCCCTGCATCTATCATACTAATGGCTTATTGTTTCTTCTCTCTGTGGTTTGTTGGTGGACTAACTGGTTTTCATTTATATCTTACAGGCACAAATCAGGTCAGTCCATTTTTTTTTTTTTTTTGACATTTTTGGTTTTAACATTAGTTTGTAACTGAATAAAGAAAGTTAAAAGGGATGATCTTGATGGTACTAATTCCACACTACTTTATCTAAAATCTTCCGTTGTTATTTCTGGAGTGTTCTTGTGTTACATGAGTATCTTGATGAACTAGGTCAGTGTCTCTTGTATTGCAGACTACCTATGAAAACTTCCGGTACAGAGCTGACAGCAGGATCAATGTTTTCAACCGGGGTTGTTTGAATAATTTTCTGGAAGTGTTTTGCACGAAAGTAAAGCCTTCAAGGAACAATTTCAGGGCATTTGCTAGAGAGGAGGTACCAAGGCCAGTGGCTCCGGTCATTGCGCGGCCTCGTGACCCAGATGACGGCTTGAACGGAGATCCGCGCCCTAAGGTTGAAGATGATCTTGACATTGGTGAAGACCTGTTGAAGATATCACAGCGCAGGAACATTGAAGAAGTTGTTGATGAGGACATTCGTGGCATAGGGAGCAATGGTGCACCCCACCATACATCTGAACCTGACTCAATTTTGTCCTCAGATCATCGTGCTCCCACCATTCGATCAGATGCTAGGCACTCCAGTTGGGAGAGGAGTGGAAACTGGGAAATTGCCCAAGAGGTTGTTCTTGCCAATTCAAATGTCACAGAAAGCAGAAACTATGTGACTTCAAAGGAAATGCGGCCATGAGGGGTGTGGTTTGTCTCCTACAATATTTTCAATGGCATCAGTCAAACATATATGATGTGGGGTTCCTTGCATACTAAAGATGGAAAAGGAAATGGGAGCTGAATTGGTTGGAACCTTTCTTTGTGGTAACCCTAGTTCTTTGGGAAAGCATATAGATGTGTGCATGTAATTTGTTTTGAGAGACAGTGTCCTTTCTTTTTCCCCTTATTTTTTAACAGTCCAATATATGGATCTCATCTTTACCTGCCTTTATTCTTTGTGTAAATAACCAGTTATGATACTGAAAAAGCTTTTTCTCCACAATATATGGGTTCTCTGATGCTGCAAACCTTGCTTTCATGTGATTGTGAGAGTGATTTTTTTTTGTTCCATGTGTCTCAGTTTTTGCCTTAGAATCTCTGTTGCCTTAGAGGTAAGTATAGTTGGTTAAAGATTATGAGTGAGATTGGATAAATAAATTAATCAAATATTCATTCAATAAATTCTTATAAGATGAAAGTTCCCTGTTACTAAAATAACTTAAAAGAAACTTATATTTTGGTAAATTTGGGAAATTTAATTAATCAAGTTATAGCTAAGATATAAAAAAAGGTTAACTTCAAATTTTTTAAGATGTTTTCTTTTGGATTAAAAGGAAGGTTATTGGTTTTAGAACATCGATATTTGTGGTTGATTGATTAAATTGGTACAAAATTACAAAAGTAGTTATTTGAAATATTTTACTTAACTGAGGTTCTTCTTGTTAAATTTGCTAAGCTACTTGGCAATAGATAATGGTATGATTTTTCTTTTTTGTTTTTTTAATTTGAACAGTGACATATATGGGGATGATAATTAGGCAAATAAGAACTGTTCACAAAATATAACAAGTTCGGTTGGGTAGCCAATTAATGGCTAGTTAAAAAAACCATGATTTGATAATATTTGAATAAGGGAAGAGTTAATTTTTTTTTATAAATTAATTCATATTTACAGATTTAACTAAAGAACTTATAGAGTATATTAATTACTTTTAATCAAACTGAATTTAAATATAATTATTTTATCAACATTAAAAGATTTGAATTTATGATTTTCTGAAAATACTAACAATTAAGAAAGAATTATATGTAAAAAACCTCAAGTACAGTAGTATAAAAGGATTTTAAAAAGTATTAGTTAGACTGTTACTTTCATTTATTTTGTAGAAGCTTTAGGTTCGGTTAATATTATTTATTGAATTATTAAGTATGTATATGACATAAGTCTCGTATCTTTAAATCTTTAAAAACTATAATAGTTATATTAAATATAAAAAATATTATTGAGTTTGTTTGATATTTTACTTTATCTAATTTAAGTTGAATATTTTTTATAATAGACTTTAATATATATTTTATAATAGATTTCAATTTTTATTCGTACCAACTTTATTTTATTTACATGAATTTAAGGTGATTTATTTTTTATTATTCTTTTAATATTATTATTTAACGTAATATAAATGTTTGATGAATTCTTGAATAGTGATGTTTAACATGATTTTTTTTTAAAAAAAGAAATTCAAATATAATTTTAACCTTTTCAAAAAAAAAAGTAAACTTAGGTAGAGATGATCTATTTTTTTAAATAAGAAACGGTCATGTGAATTTTATTTTAAATAGATATTAAAATATAATAAAAATATAATATATAATAATAATAATAATAAATAATTAAATAAACAAACAAGCATAAATAAAAAAAAGTAACTTAGGAAATAGTTAATATTAAACAAAATATCAATTAAAATAAATAAATAGACTTTAAATAAATGATTAATTATATAACATATAAATTATAAATAAATAAAACAAAATACATTCAACCTACAATATGCCTAATGAATGGGTACGCACCTTCTTTGTTTTATTTTTTATTTTTTATTTACAAGCCTTAAATACATAATTTATTAGGATAATGAAAGTAAATTAATTTAGTTGATAATAATGGATTATTACTCCATTTATTAATTTCCGAAATTCTCTTTATAATTAATATGTTTATCACTAATTTTGTTATTTATCAATATAACTTCGTTCTATTTTAATAAGTTGAGATATAATGTAAAAGTAATTCATTCAAAAAGTACTACCAATTTAGTTAGTTTCGTAAAAAAAAAAAAAAACCATCACCTCACCAGTATACAATCAGAGTAATATGTAATTAATGACCCTCTCAAATAAGCATTAGAACCTTCAGTTTTTTCAAAATTGTATTTTTTTAGAAAAATATCACCAACATTTCTCATTTCCCCAATGCATAAAAAAATTGTTACAAATTCGGTTTGAAACACGGCGAATCTTTTTTTTTTCTCTTAGTATTATTTATAAAAAAAATACAATTGAAAATTTTCGTTTTATCTTTGACTGAAATACACAATGTAAATTGATCAGGAGGAAAATCAAATAATGTAATTTACACCAATTATTATGTTATTAATAACTTTGTATGAAGTATAATTTCAATTAATTCAAGTGACGATCTATAATTAAAAATCACTCTGATTTTGTATCAAATTTTATAAAAGAATTATAATATAATTATCAAATTATTCCTATTCTTACATATTTTAAAAATTAAATACTACGTACATTTTTAGCAATCATTCTTTCCCTTCCTATTTATAAGACCCTTTTATGAATTTTTATCTCTTTTCATAACGCTCCTTTAACTGAATGCATTGATTGTTCTTTTTTCTAAAACTCCTTCAATTAATTGACATATTTCTATTAAAAGAATTAATAAATAATTTGAATAAGTGTCTAGTATAATATAAGAACATAAATTCGTATGTATATCAAAATTCACTCACCACTTTAATTTTAAATATAGTAAAGGTAATTTTGGGCAACAATATATAAACTTATTTACTATTTTCTACTAATTTAACTTTTTTTTAATAATATAAAATAGTTAAAGAAGTTTTATAAATAGGAGAAATATATATATATAGGATCGATTTCCACTTTTATTGCTTTAATAATAATAATATTAAAATAATTAAAATAATATTTATTTAAGTATAAATTTAATGGTGTTCCCTTTAATTTTATTTTTAATAAAAAATAACATAAAAATAAATGCATTATTTAATGATAGATTAAATTGACAATAATTGTTATCTATTTTTTTGTCTTGAAAGTCCTACTTTACCAAATACTTTATTATAAATATGCATCATCAACCTAAACCTCATTACCAAAGAATCCTTGATTAAAACTTTCCATCCCAAAATGAATGCTTTAACACCATGCTCCCTGATCTTCATCCTTTGCTTGATCACAATTTCCCATTCTAGTTTACCAGCAAATGCATGGGCTCATGATCATCCTTATGGTCACGACCTACTGAAGCAAATTTGCAATGAAACTTTTAAAGAAAGGATCCACTGCATAAGAATTTTGAGAGGTGATCGTAAACTTTTGCAAGCAAGAAACATTTTTGAATTTTCGAAGGCAATTCTGGAGTTGGCTCTGAAGAAGGGAAAAGAGGGGCAAAAGTTTCTTAAGAAATTGGCAAAAGAAACAAAAGCTGAAGC
>Ga0099824_1005917_pt1 | contig 17038 bp, 3 predicted proteins | sample SiratrowhiteBW_FD_76837 | JGI IMG/M metagenome (GOLD analysis project Ga0099824, IMG submission 76837) | Root nodule microbial communities of legume samples collected from California, USA - Siratro white BW | ecosystem: Host-associated > Plants > Roots > Nodule | place: USA: California... | reverse complement strand
CAGTTTTGAAAAAAAAAAAAAAAGTGGTTTTAATGTCTTCAATTTATAAATATATTATTGGTTCAATTTAATTAGTTTTCTACAGAAAAAAATATACATTTGTGCCTTTTGATTTTGAAAAAAAAAAAAAAAAGTTTTTATTTTTCTCATAACATTTCATTAAATTAAAATAATAAAATAATTATTTCTTGAAGATATTAAAATACATTTTTTTTTTTTTTTCAAAACTGTTGATAAAACCAGAATCAAAACCACTTTTTTTTTCCCCTCAAAACTGTTGATAAAACCAGAATGAATGAACTGTGAATTGTATGATACACTAGCTCGGATCACAGTTGCACATCACATGATGTGTATGCAAAAGAAAGGGTGGTTGAAGAAATGGTGTGAGAGAAGAGAAGAAGGGTGGTGTGGTTTCATCACTGCTTTGGGGAGTCCTATATAATAGCAAGGGTTTGGGATTTGATGCACTGACAAAGGCATAAAGCAAATTGATTATTGACCCGTTGAAAGTTCTTAATTTTTACTCTCTAAACATGCAATTCGTACATCCATCATTGAATTTGTGAGCTGGACACCATTGAATTTGAATCACAGCTTATATTCTACATATTTGAGTCTTAATATTTAAATAACTTATTTTTTGTGTTGACTATTCATTAGATGTAAACATTGATTCTTTTCATGATTTGGATATCATTAGGTTTGAATCACGACTTGTGGCTTACATATTTCGATTTCAATTTCTAAGTAATTTATTTCTTGCCGTGATTATTTATTAAATATAAATATTAATTTCTCTTACTTCTAAGTCGCGTGCTTATTAGAAAAATCTCTTTTAACACTTTCATAAATCCAACTGAACTCTACGTAAGTCGTTGAATGTTAAACCCTAAACCAATACTATTTCTCCTTTACAAACCTAGTCACTTACTCTTTATTTTCATATCTTTACATAATCCAATATGGCCATAGATTGTTATCTAAACATAGAGACCATAGAGACTGAGTTTTAGAGAGGTAAAGGTATAAATAAATTAAAAAAAATGTTTATACTGTATTTATAAATTTTTATATCCATTTAATTTTTTTTAAATAAAGCTCAAGTCCTACATTATTGATTTTTATAATAATTATTTTAAAATCAATTTCAACTTATACAATTTCTTCTCTCATTTTATCCTTAATAATATTTTAAAATAAAATAAAAATTCACAATGATATTGCATATGTAAAAAAAAAACCAAAACATTGTTGAACAAAAAGTAAAATAAAAAAGAAACTTAAATATAATGAAAAGAAACTCTCAAGGACAAAAAAAAAAAGGAAGTATTTATCCACATTCTACTAATTTAATTAAGTTGTAAATATTTAGAATATTTGATTTTATATAATCGATACAACTTATAATAAATATTATTTTAAGTTATCTTATTTTCATGTAATAAACAAAGTTATATATAATTAGAAAATAATACATATATATTATTTAAAAATATAAAATTAATATAAACATTAAATTTTAATGACAAAGTAAAAAAATATAAAATAGAGACACGACATGACCTTTCTGTTAGTAAATTATATAAAGATAAATTAGACAAAACTTATTACAGCATAAGAAACTAAAAATGACTAATTTCTATTGTTTAAACAATTTAGAGATCTCGAGAATATTTTTATGGTGAGAGGTCTTGTATAATAAAATTTTAGCTTTTATTATGATATTAATATAGACGGTTAAATAAAAATCGATTAACTCATTATTATTAATAGCGAAGACTTAGTATAGAGTTGTTTCGAAGATATATAGAAATATTTAAATAAATGTTATTGTTCTCATGTTTGATTATTCTGCATACATTTTTTTTAACATCCAAGAATAATATAATAATGTAAGGTATTTAAAGGGGTAGCTCAACCTATTTAGAAGCATAAACGTTATACAACAATTAACAAAAGGTAAGTTCCAAATTTTCCATTAACTTTTTAATTTCTTATCTCAACAATACACTATTATCAAAAACACATTATTTCTCAGGATAATACGTTGTTTAAAATGAAATTGATGTAAATAAAAATATGGTGACATTTTTGTAAATATTTGAAGAGATATTATGTTGATTAACTCAAACCTGACGTAATACACCATATTCTACATCGATTACCACTCATAACCAATGTAGAAACTGAAAAAAAAGTAAAAATTCAAAATTTAAAAATGTTGAAGATACTACGTCGGTTGGAAGGTGCTAACCGATGTAGTATGTAGTCCACATTACGTCGATTGAGACTTTCCAACTGATGTAATATCTTCCTCTTGGCACACGAATGAAATTTGAAGAAAATTTAGTCTCAACCGACGTAGTATGTCCCTTGAGTTAATATTAGGGATTTCAAGAGAGATTGAGTATCATTTTTCTCTCACGCATTTTTCTCTTAGGTTTTCTTCTCCTTTACCTCAGCCTCACCGCCTTCTCCCCAACCTTGGTGTGTCCTCGTCGCCTTCTCCTCAGTCTCGGTGCGTCCTCGTCCCCTTCTCCTCAGCCTCGGCGTCCTCGCCTTCTCCTTAGCCTCGTTGCCTTCTCCTCTCAGCCTTTTCGTGTGGTGTTAGTTTTATTCTCACTAGTTTTCAATTGTATTTCGCAAGGTGTCACTTTCTCTTTTCACTGGTTTTCATTTGTACCTTTATTGTTCACTTTCTAGGGTTTGTTTGGCTCCATTTTTGGCTTCTTCAAAGTTCGTTTGGTGTGCGCAAGCTTCGTTGTTGTGTCGATTGAATGCTTGGTTCGACACTCCTTGTCTCTTTTATTTGCAAGAGGTTAGCAATTTTGTAAAATTCATTAAAAATAGTTATAAATTTATTTTTGACCCAAATTTTTTATCAGCATCTTGATTTAGTATGTATTTAATGATAGAATTCTTACATTGTATATGTTTATAATAGATTTAGGGTTTCAAAAGTTTATGACGAAAAAACTTCAAACGACCATAACTTTTGATAGTGAGCTCGAATTGAGATGATCCAAAAATGAAAGTTGCTCGAAATGGGGTAACGAAGCCCTTGGCCAACAGCCTGACAAAGGTTGTTGGCCTCTAGAAATTCCAAAATTCCATTGTTTAGGGTTTTTTTAATTATTTTTCACCCATTTTTTTAGATTGTAGCCTTTGATTTCATATATCTATGCTTGTTATAAAATTCTAAAACTTTTTGCGGAGTTTTATTGTATCGATTAGAGTTATTAACCCATTATTTTTTTTTAAAAATGACTTTTTATGTCAGTTGTTGTAACATCCCATATTTTTCATATAATAAGAATTATATTGCATAGACATTACATAATAGAATTGAATATAAAAATCCATACATCCATCATGTATTTCAAAATATACTTCTCCGCATAAGATTTAATAAAATTATCTTTGTAAAATTACAAATAAAAAATAGAATAAAATAAAATTTCCCCATCAATTCATTAAGGACTAACACCACCTGTCAAATCCTTTACTCCCCTGCTCCCGTGTAATACACCATCATCGCAGATTTAAAAATAAAACAAACACCACATAAAAAAATAAGGGTAAGCTAAAGAGTTTTAAAAAAAATATATTTTCATACCAAACTACAACAAATCAAACTTTCATAATTCATCTCATATCATACATATATTAACTCACATCCAAAAACATTAGACTCTCTACTTCCGGAAGACTCATGCATTGAGTTAGACTCAGAGGTTTGCACCTGTCATACACCATCCATTTGTTCCGATCAGCTCAAATTTTAAACCTTGGATATAGTCTGTCCCGATCATTTCCTATTTCAAACCTCGGGTATAGTTCCTATATGCACAAGGTAAATCCATATGTCCTATTCCGATCAGCTCATATTTCAAACCTCGGATATGGCCATATGAACCTCCTTCGACTTTTCACTAACTGGTAAACTTCATCTATTTGAATCCAATGTACTAGTAGAGTCAGGATACCCCCTTAAATAGATCGAATCCCTAAATAATGCACATTCTAATAATCTCAACACGGGTATCTCCTTTCCTGAAGATACTATGTCTCGATCGCACACCACATCATTCACAAACATTGATACTACATCATACTATACAAAAACATTCATTCTATTCAATTCAAATTCATCCAATTCATATTTAATAAAATAAATAATTACAATATCCATTAAAAACATTTAAAACTAGCTTCCCTTACCTCTATAGAGTATAGATACTCAAAAACCCTAAAATCACAAGCAACCCAACTCTGTTCAAGAATCTGATTGGACACTCTTGATCTACTCAATGCTAGGAATCTAGGAGTGTCCTCTGATTGTCAATCTGATAACCTATGAGATCACAAATCTAGAGAGAAGGTAGGAAACTTTAAGAGGAATTATTTGAGACATTGTGATTTTCATAAAAATGAAACTGTATATCTTCTTAAAGAAAGAGAGAGAGTTGGTAATTTTTTTATAAGAATAAAATATAATATCTTCTTAAAGATAGTTGGTAGTTTTTATTAGAATAAAATATAATATCTTCTTAGAGAGAGAGTTGATAGTTTTTATAAAAATAAAGCAGAATATCTTCTTAAAGAGAGATATGATAGTTTTTATAAAAATAAACCAGAATATCTTCTTAAAGAGATAGTTAGTGGTTGTTATAAAAAAAAAAAAAGTAAATAGCTAACATTTATTTAATTAAACAACTTTCCTATTAAAAAAAATAGTTGTTATCTTATTTGTCTCTAAAATTAAATTCTAGGTTGATTTTTATTCTATAACTATTTTCTAGAGTATTTCAGTTGTAAGGTACAGTCGACGTAATAGAGCACTTTTTATGTCGGTTGTAGCTTAAAACCGATGTAAAAAGTGTTTTATTACGTCGGTTGTAGCTTACACCGACGTAGTATCTACCTCTTATGTTGTAATTCAGTTTTTTTAGTTGGGTATGTGATGTCGGTTTCTATTTTCAACAGATATAGTGGCATACATATTACGTCGGTTGCAAAATCGACATTGTATGTCTAAGACTTTCTACGTCGCCTGCATCTACACCGGTTGCATAATCAACGTAGAATGTCTTCTTGAACCGACGTATAAGGCCATTTTTCAACTAGTGATAGTCCCAAAGATCACTAGTAACGTGAACAATTTGAGCACAAGCTATTACAACAACGTTGGTAACACAAGGTGTCAGACTGTAAATACATAATAGTGACAAAGTCTGATACTGCTTGTCAAGTTCTACTTGACTAATATATGGGAGAGAGTCTTTCGCCAACACTTGTAAAGCATACATGCAATAACAATATCCTAAACCAACAACGTAGTGAGAGCATCAAAATTACTAGGATATAACTTTCAAAGATTGTATAAGACAGAAAAACTAATCTGAATAAGTGAACTAGGATCCTTTAACTCTGTGTTTCAACTACCAACATTTAATTTGGGCATGACAAAAGACTTCTTTACTATCCATTACCTCATTTCTGAACACCGCCTAATTTTTATGATTCCAAAAACCCCGTCACAATAGTCGCCCTATAACTTTCCAGAGTTGGTTACTATTCCTGTTTAGCATCTCTAAATTGAAATGATAAAAATGAGAAGAAATAGACTCATGCCTGACAGAAACCAACCCTACCCATCTCTCACAATCATCCCATACCTTTTGTGCTACCACACATTTGATAAAGCGATGTTGTACTGTCTCCTCCTACTGCTTACATAATGGGCACATAAGGATTCCTATTTGTACCCGTCTTCTTGACAGGTTAATTCCAGTTGACAATCTGTCTAATAGTACCCTCTAGATACATATATGTGCTAATGGAACCACCTTTAGGTTCCATATTTGTTGAAAACCTCTAAAGGCTCTATTAAGCTTTCCCTACTCAAGGTCCTTTACCATGTTTTGATTGTATACTCTTGCTAATCATTCCCTAAACATGCCCACCCATTCTGACACCCATTTCTCTGTTGTACTTCTGAGATACAATTTATCAACTGCTCTTCCAACATTTTTTCCCATTCAAATCGGTCTCTTCTCCAAACTAAGTTCCACTTATTAATGTCCATGGAATTCTCTTGCTCCCTAATCCCTACCTCTGCCACCACCCTATCCTTGCATTCTGAAATGGAGAAGAGTCTCAAAAATTTATCTCTTAATGGTTTGTCATCCTCCCAGGCATCCTCCCAAAACTTCACTCTTCTGCCATCCCCCATAATCCACTTATTATTACTATCAAACCAATTATCTAAAGATCTCCTACCACACACTTTTGCTAGATCACGCCACCACCATGATTGTTTTGGGTTCACTGCGTTATATCCAACTCCGTCCAAGTCCCATATCGTGATTCTAAAACCTCTCTCTATAGAACCTACTCTTGCCCCCAAGTCAGCACTTCCACTAACAAGAAGGCTTCATTGAATATGCTAATGTCCTTAATACCTAACCCACCTGCCTCCTCTGGCCGACATACATTCTCCGAACTAACCCACATTATTTTTCTGTCCTCAGAACTCCACCCACAGAAATTTAGCTTGCAATTATAATCTGGTTACACACATTAGAAGGAGCTTTAAAAAAGGAAAAATAATACAAGAATAATACAATTATCACAAATTTTATAAGACACACCGAACTAACTATAGACGCTCTTAATTATTTTATTGAATTTGATGTTAAGGAGAAAGTTTAAGTTTTTTTTTTAAAATATCAGAAAGTGAACACTAACAATTTATTCAATTAAGAAAGAGTAGATTCAATTATGTTGAAATGGTTAGTCTTGAAAAAAATGATACACCTAGACAATTAATCATCTTATTATAAATAAATAATGGATTATATCAAAATATAATCAATTATTTAATATGTTTTAAAATATGACACTTTTATGTATAATAATTTATTATTAAAAATAATCGATTAATTCATTTTTTCTATAAGTTTCTATATTCATTTAAAAATAATAAAGTAATAGACTGTTCTTTCAAAGAAAATATAAAGAAGGAGAAAAGAATCGAATTTACACACCTAACAGAAAAAAGCTTGGAATTTTTTTCTTAACATTATACATCAAGTTCTCTAATATAAGTGTTTTTTTTTCTTGTACTTTGTTAAAAATTAGTTATGACCCATCCTTTGTTGTATTATGTTTACACCTAGGTTTATGTGGTGGTTTAATACGTTTCCACACCTGGTTTTGTTTCTTTAAAGGTTTTCAAGAAACTTTATAACTTTTAATGTGTTACATATTTTTCATAATAAAGAGTTTGTAAAGAATCCATCTCATATTGATTAAACAAAACTAGACGTAGATTTATAATAATTGAATAAAAATATCTTATATTCTTTGACCTCTTTTTCACTGTCATTTTCACATGTATAAAAACAATTAAAATTGCTTCTAAAATACGATATTAATGATTCAAGACTAACTTGCATGCCTATGTGTTAGGAAAGATGTCATAAATGAAAAATATCAATGTCAATTTGTTGGTGTATGCATGTAATGTAAATGGTCCATACTCCATCGTATAGAACCTTTTCATTACAGTCACAGAATTATTATGGTTTTAGGGTCATTACTACTTTATGTCTAATCATGAGAAATTGGTACATACTCTTTATTAAGCATTAGCAAAAAAGACAGCAAAAAGGACAGGGGAGTTACTAACTTACTAATACTTTCACCTACCTAGGGCTACCAAACATTGTTAAAGAACTATTGATTCCACCGATAACATGAAAAAGAAAACACAAAAACCAAATAAAGAAATTAAAATGTTGAAGATTCTTTGCAGAGAAAATACATGCAATTTTCTCAAGTAAATAATGACTCTAATTTTAGTTAATTATACATTTTGGTAATTTCAATTCATTCTTTATTACAAATTTTATTTTATTAATTATTTAAAATATTTCTACTGTTAAAATTTACTATTAATGAATTCACATATTTATTATTTCTATTTTAGGGTTTAGAACTTGTTGATTAACTTATATCTTTTTCTTTTATTTATTTTTCAAATTTAGTCGTCAACTGGTACAAGTTTTAGAAAATTAGAGAGAAAATAAGTTAGTTAATAAACTAGAGAGCACAAAGCAAAAGTAATAATTATGTAGTCATATTAAAAAAAATTAAGTCACGTAATAGTTAAGTAAGAATATATATAAAAAAGTATTTTAATAATTTTTAAGTACAATCTCAATTAAAAATAGTTAAATTTATAATTTACTTCAAACTTATAAATGGTGGTAAAGAATAACTTGATAAACAGATTATTAACTAAACAATAAATGATCATATTTAAGTTAATTTTTATTAAATACATTTAGTACATACTCTTCATTGTTTCTTCAAAAAATACTCTCATAACTGAGAGGCAAACTTCATAAATTCTTATCTTTATATGTTTTAAAATATAAACATGTTTTTTTTTTTCTTTTTATAGAAAATATTTTTTTTAAAACATATATTTTTATCATTTTAGTAAATCATAAGTTTTCAACAAATTTAGAAGACAGGCGTTATCTTTCTTTTTCTTTTCTTTTTTTATGTGGATTTTTCTTTTTCATGTGTAAACTTATAAGCACGTGTTATCTTTTCTTCCGTGTGTAAACTTATCACCTCATCTTTAGAATAGCATAAACATATGAATCATAAAAATGGTTTCTACACATTCCTAGATGCAAAATATTTTGATTTACAATAAGCAACTTTCTAAAACTTGAATAACTTGAATAGATGTCGTTAACTCATGGATCAAAGTCATTTTAATAATTTCAATTCAGATAAATTCAACACGTGATAGATTATCATGAGAAAAAGTAGAGTAAAGCATTGAAACAATATTTTATTAACTCGTTATCTTCTAATAACTATAACTTATTTCAATAATAATAAAATCTAAAAATACATTCAAATCATTTTAATCGCTCAATTTTTTTTAAGATGTAATTACCGTATGTAGAACAACTACAATAACTTATTTTAAATGACTCATCAATTAATTAAATTTATTCATTTTGGTTATTTTTATATTTTTTTTATTATAATAGCATGACGTTTTATTGGAAGTACAGAGTCAACATTCAGAGCAATATTCATTACAACAATAAAAATTTATTTAATCACCAATTTTAACTATTAATAAAATAATTATTATGATGAAAATAAATATTAAATTAGATTTTAGTTGCTAAATAACTATAAAATAAAATAAATTATTAAATTTAATTATCAGTTAAGTTAAAATAATTTATATTTAATATTAGCTACCAAAATTTTAATTACTTATATTATTAAATTTTAAATTAATCTTTAATTAAGTTAGTGACTAATTTTATTATTTTAAAGACTAATAAATTAGTTTTTAAAATCAATTTTTTTAATATACCTTTATCAATTTTTTAGTTAGTGACTTAGATAGTAATTTTTTTTCGCCATAATAGAATATATCATACAAAATAATAAGTATAAACTCAAAACTCTCTAAATACATTAATCAAACTTTCTATTTCACTTTTCAACTTACAACTTTTGTAATTTAAAAAAAAAATATTATTTAGAACCTTGAAATCTAGTAGTAGTTTTAATATTTTTAATTTGAATACATCGATAAGTATTGGATAAAAATTTGAGAGTTGATCTAGTAATATTATTGTATTAACTAAGATATTGAACGATTTGAATATCTATTGTTATTGTATCGTCTAAATCAAGTTCCTTAAAAGATTGAAATCAATAGACATGTGACAATTACTGCCTAAATCAAGGTTAAGAGAATAATTAAGTATATATGAACTTGGGTCTTGGATAAATTGTAAGTCTATAAATAGGAGAATAATTTATGAACAAAGGGTAATAAAATTGTAGTCATTGAACTTTTTGAAATACTTGGACTGATCACTAACTTGAGTGTTGAACTACTTGTAGGAACTCCTCCCAGAACCAAGAACATGAAGTCACGGAAGAAAGACCAGTTAGAATCATGTAGTGGGTACACCCACCCAAAAACTAGAGTAATTATGTAAGATTGACTGACCTTGAAATAACAATTATATAGTAAAAGAAAATCATCATTTTGTAGAACTTCAAAATATTGAATATATGCATACAATTTCCAAAAAAAAAAAATGGAAATAGCTTTAACACAATAATGTATCATAGCATCGAGAGTTAGGATGAGATAGTGACAAACACAAACATGTCCAAGATAATGCCAAAATTTCACTATTTTAAATGCATCTAAAATGGTCTTCAAATATCAAATCAAATTATGTGATAATCTCAATTAATCTAAAAAAATAGTATTGTTATCTCTTTATATATGTTTTCATTTGATCCTGAAAATGTCAAATTATGTTTAGCAGGATATTTCATGATTATATTCTAACTAAAACTTGTTTCCAATGTTTTTCTCCTTTTTATCTACTTGTTACAAGTTTTTATCCACTCATATAATATATTCATATTAATCAAATGTTCCAATTATTTGCTAGTCCCATCATAGTTTAGCTGTTTAGAATAACAAGAATATGAGAAAGTCTAAAAGTGTCATTTAAAAGGAAAAAAATTATTTAATATGTTTTCTATGTTAGATATCTCACATTGACTAAAAATAAGGTCATTTTATAATATATAAATGGGTGTAAACCTCACCTTACAAGTTAGTTTTGTAAGATTGAGTTAGACTTAAAGTTCACTTCTTAAGATTGTATCAAAGTTATCCTAATAAAGTTGATGAGCTTATAACAGGGTTTTTCAGAATTAAATTTAATTGTATTTAATTGAAATGTTTTATACACATATTTCCTTCCTAATAACATTTATTGTATCTACCATAGATAGAGAGTCTTCTATATGCAAAACTAAGAAGATAGAATAACAAAAAAATTATTAAAACATTTAAGTTTAAACACAATCTAATATGAGGTACATGATATATTTAAACATAATACTTTTAGACATATGATGAGAGTTAATCATCATGATTCTTCATCTTGGCTCCAAATCATGGAGAAGTTTTCACATCGCATTCCTCTATTCTTAAATAGAAAATGAATCCACTCCTAACAATATTCAAATCTTGATATTGACGAGGACTTTGTAAACACCTCTCTAGGATTCTCCTTCGGAGCTACCTTCATAATCTCGACCATCCCAAACTCTGCAAGATCTCTCCTGAAGTGTAATCTACGATCTACATATTTGGTCCTCTCGTAGTATATCTAATGATTAACTAGATGTATAACATTTTGACTATCGCAATGTATAGTAAGACAATCTTGCACAATACCCAACTATTCTATCATTCTCTTCAGCTACAATGTCTCTTTCATCCCTTATATGAGCTCGATATACTCAACTTAAGTAGTAGACGAAGTCATCATTGATTGCAAATTGACTTTCTAACCAACTGTAGTTTCAAATAGTGTAAAAAGAAACCCAGAAAGCTACTTTTTAGTATTAACATTCCCTATATAATCTGCATTTACAAACCTATTTGTAGCATATCCATTATGAGTGGATTGTCTATACACATGATATGATCTTCAGGGGATAAATATAATTTAGGATTTTTTTTTGTAATTTTTATTATGTATTTTAATTAAGTGGTTGAATGGGTCAATGGAAAAAGAAAACTATAAGAAGATGAATCATTCATATTCTCATGTGGAAAATAATGATACATTCAGTGGGAAATAGAAGCAACTAGTGAAAATTAATTACCAGTAGGTATTTTGGCATGTCAGGATTAATATAGAATCTAGAAAGGTCTTAGGTATTTTGGCATGTCAGGATTAATATAGAATCTAAAAAGGAATTAGGTATTTTGACCTATAAAAGGATATACTCAGAAATGTAATGGGAGATGAATTTTGGAATAGAATTGAGTTTTTCTCTTTAAAAATTTATGGTGTTCTAATTTACAAGAACCCAAATTTGATCTTATCAGGATATCCTGTGGCGATCAACCTCATAACTTATCACTCACCTTCTCATATCAAAACGGTTCTGCCCTCCATATTTTCTCATCAGATGACCAAAAAATACTGCTCAATTTATATATCTCAACACCCACTTCAAAGCTTACACAACCAAAATTTGTCATGAACATGCTAACTACATGAGCCAATTCTAGTCTACTACACATCATCTCATACATTATATTCCCTACTCCATTAGCATATGAAATAATCTTCATCTTTCGCCTACCTCCTCAGAATTAGAAGTTTAGATAATTGAGAGCTTTGTGTGATGACCCAAATGTGTACCCATTGTCTTAGACTCATGCATCTTAAATCTTTCAACCACCTTCAAATATTCATGCTGAGATAGGTACAATTCTCCAACTATTTGATTTCTCTGTTTGTCTATTCCAAGTATTCGCCTTGTAGGACCCAAGATCCTTCATTTTAAACTATGAGTTTAATTTTTCTTTGAGCTCTTTTATTTCACTTTTATAATAGTTGAATATAAGGATATTGTCTACATACAAGAATAAGAACAACACATTCCTTTATTCTCTTTTCAAAATATAGACACAATTATAATAATTGCTCGTCTAGAATCTGTCTCTCTTAAAAAATCATTAAATCTCTTGTACGATTGCCTTAGACTCTGTTTCAAACCATATACATATTTTTACAAGAGACACACCTTTCCTTGATCTTTTACCAATCCCTCAAATTGTTACATATATAGTCTCTTTCAAGATTTCAAGTAGAAAAAATATCTCTTTGTCTAGTTGTTCCAACACCAAATTGTAATGGTTAGCAATTGACATTTGACTTATCAAATAGTGATTTACGATAAGTAAGAAGATTTTATTATAATATAACATCTCCATTTAGCTAAAATCTTTTGTTACCAACTCATTCTTAACATGATATTCTTAAATATTACTTGGTAAAAATGTATGTAAAAAATCATTTTAATTAAATGCATATTACAAATAAATTATTAATTAAAAGTATATTCTTTATAAATAAACATATATATATATATATATATATATATATATTGATATAATACACGTGTAATGCATATACTTAATAATAAAATAGGAAATTAATTTCATAATTTATTTTAATATGTAAATAAATATATGTTTATGAAATTTAAATTAATTTGTAACTAGAAGTTTAATAATGAAGATTTAAATGAGTAAAACTTAAATAAGATAACATAATCTAGCATATTTTTGTTAATCTTGGTTAATCTCATTTATCCCAATTAGTTGAAAATAATTTAAATTTCACTTAAAATAATTAAATCTTAATAAATAAAAATGTGAAATTATATATATACATTTATTTATTTTTATATTATCTAATTTATTTATATGGTATTTGTCTTACTTCCTTACTTTTTATTGTTTCTATTTTTTAATAAAACTGATGAAAAATCCTCTCTCTCTTACACACGTATATAAATGACCTCACCATATTTCAGAAAGTTTCGTGACATAATTCAAGTCATGTTTCCCTATTTACAATTGAGTGTAGATGTCCAAAATAATATTTAATTAACTTTTAGAAAATAATAATCATCTTTCATAATTCTTTCTCACGGATCAACTACAACATCCTTAATAGGTCTTGTTTCCATTATATTCATAATTCTTGCAACATCTTTAATAAGTCTTGTTCACTCATAATTCTTGCAATGACTATTCACTTTAATCGATTATATTATATCTGTTGACTAGTTTGTTTATAGGAAGTATTATGAATATATATATAGAAGTGGTATATTTTATTTTTGAAAATAAATTTTTGATTAAATTTAAAACAATGGATGATTAATTTATTTTAATTTATAAATTAATTTATTAATTTAGTAGTTATGACGTTACATAACCAGTCCATCCAACAATTTCAAATTTCTAATTTAAACCCAAATGTTTCCAAAGCATTATTAAAACAAAGAAATTGTCAAATTTAAAGTTTACTGTGTTACATTGTTAAACAAGTGTAAACCAAAGAAATTAAACTACCAAAATCAAATTCAGAATACAAGCCTCAATCTAACATAATTTAGATAAAAACTTAGGCATTAAACAACTATTCAATCCTAAAGCATCATATCCAAATTATGAACTCTAAAGATCAAACACATCAATAATTTACCAATTATATATATATATATATATATATATATTCCATATTTTTCACATGCAAGGTTCCAAACTGGAGAGACCATCATATCATCATCACTCATAACTCAAATTACCTTAAACATTCCTTGTAGTCTAAGAAAACTAGAACTTAAAGTAGAGAAAGAACCAAGAAATTCCAAAGAATTTCTTAATCACCTAAAGGATCTTAATACTATCCATCAAACACCCCACAATTACGTTCAAACTCACAAAACTCTTTTCCCTAATAATCTTAAGCATGCATGCATATACCTCCCAGAATAAAAAATGAAATTTGAAGAAAAAAGAAAGATGATTACCGAAAGCAAAACTCAAGATGAAAGATCACAACGGAAGGGGAATAGAGTTTCAATCTTTATGTTGAGAGGAAAAAGGAGAATTGAAAGAGAGTGAAAGAAGAAGAATGAAGGTAAAGGTAGGTTATAAAAGTCTAAACTATTATACTATATGCACCACTCAAAACTTCTTTTCTCACCTCTCTAACTTAAACGTAATTATCATCCTCAACGAAAATCTAAACCAAACTCACATACAAACTTTAAATGCATATTTAAGTAAATTAAAATTTAAACTTGATTTCAATTTAATATTAATTTTCAAATCATTTCACACACTTATGAATACATAAAAGCAAAAGTCAATATAAATATCAGTGAGTTCGACCAAAGCAGTTTTTTTAGGAAAAATATTTTGTTTAAAAGTAACATTCAAATGTAGTTTTTCCTGTTTATCATATCTTGGTTTGGAAACAATAATGTTCAAAATCTTTAAGTTTGTGTTTTGTGGATGAAAAAAAAAAATGGAAGAGAGATTTTTTCAGTAAAGTTTTTCAATAAATAAGGGTACAAGTACGGGCTCAATAAAATAAAATAAGGGTACAAGTACGGGGCCAATAAAATAAAAGTAGGGTACAAGTACAGGCCCAATAAAATAAAACAAGGGTACAAGTACGGGTAATTGTATATATATATATATATATATCATTTTAAGTTCTTCAAATTTTACATTATTTTTAATTGTTTTTATTTGCTTAAGTTTCAAATATTCAAACTTATACGTATCATTTATGAAGTTAATATATTGTCCCCACCAATGTAAACGACAAAATACAAAACATACGATTTTATCATAAGAAATTCAATAATATTGGACAGTATCATTTTTCCCTTATATTGATGTGAAAAATGGCTCTTGCTAATAATCGGTTGACATGAAGAATAACTATAACTTCTGATCGGAGATGCTGTACAACGATGAATAGATAGATAGGCAAAATAATAATAAAATAAAGATGCGTGAGACCCGAGAATTTGTAATATTTGTTTTTAATAAGTTCTATGTTTAAACTGTCTCTATCTTAAAATTGGTCAAACTATGAGCTTGATAAAAAAAATAAAAATAAAATAAAATTAGAGGAATGTATATAATTAAGAATCATATATATATATATATATATATATATATATATATATTTATATAATAATAAAGATTTGTGAAACAAACCCAAAAATACAATGCAAAGGGGCATGAGATGTAGTTTAAGCTTAAACATAACCTTTTGTAATTATTTCAAAAATTTATAATATTGTATATTCTCTCTCTATATATATATATATAATAAAGATTTGTGAAACAAACCCAAAAATACAATGTGAAGGGGCATGAGATGTGGTTTAAGCTTAAACATAACCTTTTGTAATTAATTCAAAAGTTTATAATATTGTATATTGTCTCTATAAAAAAAAATAGAATACTCATAACAATGTGATTGAAGATAAAAACTTTATACTATCATTATACAATTAAGCAGGTATATGGACCATGAATACTTCCTCCTCTAAGCACATTCACATGATTTAAAAAAATAGTAAAATTCCAAACATTCATTCACTTTTTTCTTCCATATCATCTCAACTTTATTTTCTTTTTCACTCTTTCCCCCCTCTATTGCACCCTTACCTATCACTTTCACTATTCAGCTTTTCATCTCTCATTTTTCCAACCAAAAATGGGGTGAATAAACTTCAGCTTGGTAAGTTACTTTCCATGTGAATGTGTTCAAAAATTGAGTCCATATGTTTCACTACAATATGTTTCAACAAAAACAAACACCATTTCTGCCATGCACAGGAGGAACATCATTGTACTAGAATCAGTTTTTAACTTTTAACGTTTCTAAAGGTTTTTTTTTCTTGGTCCCTAAAAGCATATAAACCAAACCAAAAACCACCCAAATAAGTTCCTGAAACTAACCTTTGTGATTTGTATATGTGGTAGCTACCTTCTATCACCACCTTATTGTACACAACCACTTTTTCCTTTTCTTGCAAAGTCTTCAGCTGCATTTGATGGTAGCACTGCACTATTTTTTGACGTGACATACAACAGTGACCCGTGCTAGTGTATCAAACAATCCCAGAGCACAAATCCCAGCTCAAGGACATGAACATATAACCTAGTTTTTAAGGCCTAGAAGCCTTAATCTTTGTAAATATACTTGTTTTGTTACTCTTTGCAAAACCAAACAAAAAGGGTTTTGTCATTATCCAGTTCGAACTCCAATGATATCTCAGATCAACACTCATCACCATATTTTAGCCTTTTACAGCTTAACATTTTCGCATAATTTGTTTTTCACATGCAAATATTCCATCACTGCCAAAACCCTAAACATATTCAAATAGGAAACAATTATACGTATAAGAAAATGACAGGTTAAAATGTATACATTTTTCTATAGAAAACTAATTAAGTTGAATCAATCATATACTATAGATCTACCCATTTGAAGACATTAAAAACTTTATATATATATATATATATATATATATATATATATATATATATATATAT
>Ga0099824_1005916_pt1 | contig 17039 bp, 5 predicted proteins | sample SiratrowhiteBW_FD_76837 | JGI IMG/M metagenome (GOLD analysis project Ga0099824, IMG submission 76837) | Root nodule microbial communities of legume samples collected from California, USA - Siratro white BW | ecosystem: Host-associated > Plants > Roots > Nodule | place: USA: California... | reverse complement strand
TTTTTATATATATATATATATATTTATAAACACTAACATATATACATATATATATATATATATAAATATATATATATATATATATATATATATATATATTTCCATTTAGGCTTCTCTAGTTTTAGTTTTTTAACGAACAAAAAAGGCTACATATTATTATTGTTAACATCTTTTTTATTTGTGTGTTCTTGGCACTACCACCATCTAGTGTGATCTAGTGGATATATACATTTTTTTCTTAGATTCTTTCTTCCTTCAGCCATTGATTTACTGAAAGAAATTATGTTGCCAGTCAAAGTGATGTAAAATGCCATTACAAATGGAATTCTCTTCTGCCCTACTCTTCAACTACTATCCTGCAAATCTCAACCACATTATTGGTTATTGCAAAATTAATTTAAAAAATAAAAAAGAATGTGATCGATAATCCAAATCTTTTATGAAAAAAAAAAAAAAAGAATTTTGCTACAGAAGAAGGGGGCAGAACCAGTTTATTAAGTGTACACTTCATATCTAGTGGATCCCCATTTCTAAAAAGAATTATTCTTTCTTTCACTCCACTCAAGTTTTAATAAGAACATGCAAGAGTACTAACTGAGCTTAGCATATTTTGACCTGGCTTCTTTTCAAAAATATATTAAATTGTGTGAAAAAAGCATTTTAACTACACAGTAACAATTAATCTATCAGGTTACAAGTTAATTAGTAGTAAAGTTATGTTAAAAAAGAAAAATTAAATTAATTAACGACAACATATTAGCCAAGTGGGCATGTTAGGTATACCATTTAAATTTTAAAAGTGAAGGGTGTCAAATACATCTGAAAAACTTCATTATCAAGTTATTAAAGATAGGTGATTGTTTTCAAAAAGGGAAATGTATAAAATGTTAATAAAAATTAATGCAGTAATATAGCTTACTACTTAGTCTATTAAACTTTTGAGGTTTCAAAATGTGAGAATAAAAATCATTTATAGAGAATAAAAGTTTCTAAGTGTGGGTTCTTGTACCAACTTTCATCTACAATATGGTTATATGTGACAACAAAAGTATAAACACATAATTTGAAAATAAAAAATAAAAATAAAAAAATGAATTCCCCTGGTCTGTTACAGTACCTGTGAGCCTGCAATGTGTCGAGTTCCAGATGGATGAACATCTTTTACATAGAAACTGACAAAAGGTGAAGTGAACTTCGGCTTTTGTAGCATGGGAAAGAACCATTAGGGCTCTGAAACGTGTCCAAGTTCAGTGGAATTGAATCCAAATGATAAAAGTATCTGGTCCAACAACATCTAGGGTAAAGTTGAAAAAGAAAAAAAGAAAGTAGAAATTGCCTTATAGATTAGATGAGATTGAAGTGACAATATGACTGAGAATCGATGACAACAAAGATGAACATTGTTAACCAAATGGAAAACAGTCACCATACACATTTTCAATGGCTATTATGACTGAAAATGAAGGAAACATGAAAATTTCTATTCTGGTTGATCGACACGTATTACTGTACACCCTTTTATTGCCTTTCTTTGATACAAACCACCTTTTGTTGGCTTAATAGTGAATATAAAGTGTGAAGTGTTAATAATGTCTCTTTCACATGGGTTTTAAGATGTTTTTAATTGTGAATAATTATGTGATGAGCAGTATTAATTAATTTAAACTAACATTTATGTACTATTTATGTTTAATGGAAATAACAATAAAATTTGTTAAAAATATTATGTACTGATATTTGGCATGGCAGTCTCTATCGGAGAAAGTGGATAATTTGAAAAAGGAAAGGCATCATCATGGAAAAGAGAAAATCCAAGGTTACCATTTTGTCGCATGCACATTCCTCAGAAGATATTTTTCATTTCTGCTTCTCTTCTTTTCTCTGGCATATATTCTTCTAAATAATACACCTAAAGTTTGCGTGTGCTTGTAAAGATGTTTAAATGCTATTGAATGAGAATCCAACAGAATTCTTTAGCCCTTAGAACTCAGAAAACGAAGGTTGAAGCTGTTAGACAAACACGTCCTTGCAAATGTATTTGTGATGAAAATATTATGGTTCTGGTTGCATATTAGTCCTATTGATTTTACAGAATAAAGTTATTGGAAGTGATGGATAAAGTGTTCCGCACTTGACTAGAGTATTCTTTGTATTCGTTCTAATATATGTCTTATAAAATAATTAAGATCTTGACTTTGTGAAAATCTTGTGCTCACTTCTAACCCTTGATGAAACTTTGCCTTATATTAAAAGAATCTTGATGTAACATTAAAAAATATTACAACTTATTTTCTTCTTTTCAATTATCTCTTTTATGAATCATATGCATTCATTCTGTTAAAATAGGTTTGTTCTAATAAAATAAAATTACTATAAACATATTACATACATGTTTATATATAAAACAGAAAACTGGTTAAGGTGAAACAGTTTTATGTGATAGGTTTAAACACGTTGAGTGGTTCTCATTTTCAACTTTTTGTTTACGCTTTACACGAATACATTTCAACTTGAAAAGCAATAATGCTAATTAGTAGTAGTAGGTAAATCACAAAAACTTTAGGTTCACGATGAGTTCTTGACCTGATATTGCGGGGAAAAGCGTGGTCATTAGGTTGGCGATAGAAGTAGAATATGGAATCTTGATCGTATTGTATTATCTTCGCTGTCCCTTATGCATGTGCTTATCCATTATCCTTTCTGCTGTTGAATATATAAATAGAGAAAAGAAAGTGCAATTTAGAATCATATAGTTATTGTTTTACTGTGTGAGTGTGTGTGTGTGAGAGAGAGAGAGAGAGAGAAAGCATGGGAAGAGGAAGGATTGTTCTGGAGAGAATAGAGAACAAGATCAACCGTCAAGTAACGTTCTCAAAGCGCAGAAGTGGGTTGCTGAAGAAGGCCTTTGAGCTTTCTGTGCTTTGTGATGCAGAAGTTGCCCTTATCATCTTTTCTAGCCGTGGCAAGCTTTTTCAGTACAGCAGCACTGAGTAATTTTTCTCTCTCTTTCTTCTTTCTTTAGCTTTCTTCATTCATTTTGCCAACAGATGCTGCTACTGAACATGCATAGTTATAATTAGGGCATGGAATGATGCAATTTATGCCTTAAGATTTAGACATGATCAAATTAGTTAGAGTAGTACCAACCTAACTTTCAAGATGCTGTTTCTAATACAACCTTAGTTCAAATTTATGAAACTACAAAATCAGAAAAAAAAAAACTCATAAAATAAGAATTTGACCTCACGTAAATTTATAATTTTTTCACAATTTCCAGCTTTTAGCAGAGTTTTCTTATAAATGTTTTGTTAGCCTTTCATTTCAACTTACTTCATAAACTAATTATTGAAATTAAGTTCGACTTATAAAAGTATATGGAAATAGTTGATCTTTTCATGTTACTAATATGTTTGGCTAGCTTGATTTCTAGTCTATCAAATCTTGTTTGTTGAATTCATATTATTCCTTCAAATCTGTCATGGAAAATGATTACACAGTCATGTTCTGTTGTTTGGTTATCATAGCGATCGAGTGCTATGAATGCATGCATGATTATACTTTTGCAACTCGTGATCATTTAGCAACCCCAAGCTAATAATTAATTTGAGCTTATTAATAACTAACCTTGTTCTTTATTGAATATTAGTTTGAGCATAATCATTCTCAATTTTTGTTTTATCATAAGAGGTGGTATTTTATTGGATACCTTTGAAAAGTGTATACAACTCAAAAGAAAAAATAAAAGATATGGTCCAACATTTTGATGCTTTGCTTTAAGTTCCTCGGCTACGTATATAGTATCATGCTTCGTACTCATGCATGCGTAAGCATACCATATGCTTTAGGTTAGGGTTCTCGAAGTGTATTAGGATGAGGCGGTGTTCTCATTTTGTTTCATGTTAGTATAATTTTGCACCTAATATTTAAAATAGATAAATTATTTTTATTTTATAAATGAATAAATTGTGTCAATTTGACATAATTTGTCATAAAAAAATCGTGTCAACATGGTACGACTTTAATTATTTAGATCATATTACATATTATACTGAAATTGTGTCATGGTGACATGATTTCAGTTCAAAACATATTACATTAAACTTGTATCATCCTAGCACGACTTCAATGTAATGTGTTTTGAACCAAAATCGAGTCATATTGACACAACTTCAGTAAAATAAAAAAAAAAAATTAAAGTCATGTCTAACTGACATGACGTTTTTATAAAGAAGTCATGTCAATGACATGACTTACCTGTTTACAGAATAAAGAAAAAATATGTTTTTTTTAAACATTATGGTATCAAATTACACCATATTAAGAAAAAAATATTATATCTAATATTGAAGTCTTCCTAAAAAAGTTGAGAAAAAGAAAAATTTTAAAGGTTGAACCAACTAAGTTAATTAAGCCATATAACATGCATTTGCATGTTGATGATCAATACTCGCTATAATTCATCATGTAATATAACATCTTATACACTCGTGCGAAACATTATTAATTTGGATTTTATATATATATATATATATATATTTATTGATTGATTACAAAATTAGGTCTAGATTCTTGAAATTATCTAATTAAGTTGGTTATTACTGTCCTACCCCTGTTTTATTTATCCTTTTTTAGAGTTTCAACTGTTGTTTGTAACTAGATTAGAAGAATTCAGGGAAAATTTTTGTGGGGTTGGAGTAGTGAGAGGAGAAAGATTGTATGGGTAAAATGGAAGACGGTATGTAGTCCAATCGAAGTAGGCGGACTGGGGATCAAGGATATTGGTTGTTTTAATGATGCCTTGTTAGCAAAGTGGAAATGGAGGTATGAGATGTTTGGGGAGGGTCTGTGGACAGAAGTTTTGGAAGCAATGTACGGTAACTATAGAAATATAAATGTCAGTAAAGTCCAAAGGAATCATTCTTTGTAATGGCAGGATATGTTTAGAGTATGTGGTAACGAAACACAAGGTAATTGGTTTGATTGTAGACTATAGTGGACTTTAGGAGATGGGAAGAGTGTAAAATTTTGGAAAGATCAGCGGGTGGAGGGCCAAGTGTTGAAAGAAAAGTTTCCAAGGTTATTTAATATTCTTAGTGTAAGGAATGTATGGTGAGTGACCTTGCTGCTAGGGGTCAAACATGGAGCGGACGGTGTTATAGTTGGAACTTAAGTTGGAGAAGGGAGAGGTTTGAATGGGAAAGACAGATAGAAGAGCAGCTGTTGATTATGATTTCAAAAATCTAGCGGAGTAGGGAGGGACATGATAGGTTGGTGTGGGCAGAGGACAACCAAAGTGTATATACAATTAATTCAGGCTATAAAGTTCTGAATAAGGAGAATCAAATGCAGAGTATAAAGGATTTTAAGTTGTTGTGGAGCCTAAAGACAACTCCATTAGCGTTGGTGTGCGTTTGGAGGGTTTTATTGGATAGGTTACTAACAAGGGCTAACTTGGTTAAAAGGGGAATGCAGATGGGGAATGACTGTTGTTCGTTGTGCTGAGAAGGTTTAAAAACTGCTCAACACCTCTTCAGCACCTGTAAGGTGGCACAACAAGTGTGGGACTTGTGCGAGAGGTGGGTTGGGAGTGTTACTGGTAGGCATGAGTCTATTTCTTTTCATTTCCAAAACTTTTATCTAATGGGTTAAAGGAATAATGTTAATATAGTGTCGAAATGAATGTGGGTGACTATTGTGACAGAGATTTAGAACCATAGAAATAAAGTCGTATTTAGAGGAGGGGTTGTGGATGTTGTAGAAGTATTTTGTCTGACACAACTGAAGGGTTGGTCATGATTTAAGCATAAAACGCCGAGAATGACATTCTCTTATTTGTATTGGTATTTTTTTCCTGTGAAATGTTTGGAATCAATGGTGTAGCTGGTTAGTGCTTGATAGAGGTGTTTAGCAAGGGCTTTAATAAAGGAGGGTTAGAGGGAATGATAATCAGGCTAGTTGGCATAGAGGATTAGGAGTGCGTTCATTTTGCATGTCTATGTAGGTGGGGAGGTTGGACGAAGGCCTATAATAGGATGTCGATCAGTCATTGGATCCCAGGAATCAGTATTTTCGCTTTTATACTCATGGTCTGCATGCGTAGAGAGAGTTTCCAATTTTGAATCCTCTTAGTCTTGAAGATTTTGTCTTCCTATGTAGTCAGTGGGGCTTCTTGCACCTCGTGTACATCTATTTTAATTGTGTTAGTTTCATATTGGATGGAAAATAGTTTGGCTTGTCTAAGTCTGGTTCTTTATTTGAATCTGGGAAGGTTTCTTATATAAATTATGTATATTCTCAAGATGTTGATAGTTTGTATAAGGGTTGGAACGCTCCTAAAGTGATCCTTTCTGTTTAATTTATTGATGACTATTAAAAAAAACATGTAGAAATCTATTGTAGAAGCATTGAAGCTTATAAGAAAAATATATAAAAAATAATGCATAAATGCTTAATAAAATCAAATTTAGAGAGATAAAAATACGGATATAGATATAATAGTTAATATGATATCTTATAAATATATATATTAGTCATTCATCTTCTTCCATCAATACATATAGCTTTCTCATGAGTGCTAAAATGTCAACGAGTCTCTATATTAGAAATATTGTTATATATTTCCAACCAAAACCTAAGGTGTCTTTCCAAATTACTATTTAGTCAATCTATAAAATTGATCTCCATTAAAAATTGTCAAATTAACATTCAATTGTTGATCACCAATCCTTTGTTCATTTCTTTTTTGCATAGGCAAGTGATTTCTTTTCAAGTTTTCTATCAAATATAAACTATGTATATATCAATATCATTAAAAGTTGATGCAAGTTACAACCGTTGCATAAAACCCTAGAATTGCATGGTCTAGAATGATTAAGAATGGTCTATATGATTTTTTTTTTAAAAAAAAGAAAAAAAAAAAAGATGAAAGTTAACTTTTGTGTAAAACTAAAATTAATTTATGTACAAGTTAGCAAAAATCTTCCTCGTATGACTTGCTTAATTTTTTTATTTACTTTTAACTCATATATAAACTATATGAAAAAAAGTTAAATTTATATTTTACTTTATTTTTTCCACCTTACAAAAACTTATAAAGAAAAGTCATCTAAAGGGGAGTGTATCCAGTGAGTAAAACAGTTGAAGTACGTGAATTTTACCATTAATCATAATGATCAAATGAAGTTTTTCTAATAGTGTTTGTTCATGTACATTATATTTCACTACTCTATCAATCATTACAGAAATTAACCAATATTAATAATGAGAATTTTTTATTTTGTGATCAGCATAAACAAAATCATTGAGAGGTATCGCCAATGTCGTTACAGCAAGTTACAGACTGGTGATTCATCGCAACTTGAATCGCAGGTTTCTTTTTTTTTCTTATATGTAACAATTTCCTTTAAATATCTTATCTGATTATAAGTAGTGTTTTAAATAATATTTTTTTAATTATCTCTTACATTAATTTTTGATTAAAATAATTTTAATTAGTTTAGTTTGCAAGTAATAAATATTATGAATTTTCTTTTTCTTTTTTTAAGAAAAATAAAAAACTAAAGAGTTTAATTTTAGAAGTTAAACACAGCTATTATTTTCTCTTGTCGCAAGATGAGGACACAACAACAAAATTTTTAAAAATAGAATGGTTATCACGATAGTTTATTAGAAAAAAACTACATAAAAACTTTAAAATAGATCAAGGTCTTTAAAATCAAATTTAGATTACGTGTAAGGAAGGTAGTATTAACATATTTATTGCATTCATTCTAAGATTATATATTTTTAATTAAATATGTAAAATTAATATTAAAATATTCTTTAATAAAATACTTTTTAAAGAAAATTTTATGGAAATATTTATTTGAAATTAAAAATAATAAAATTGGCTCCGAGATATTTTAATTCATATTAAAAAATTAGAATTATGTAGTTTTTTTATAAAAGAAAAACTTTTATTTGTTGGTTGATATTTTTAATTATTTTAGTGAATAATTTTATACTGAAAATTTTAATTATCAAACAATTTTGAAACTAACTATAATATTTAATAATTTTCAAAATTTATATTAATAAAAATTTTAAATATAAAAAGCAAACAAAGTAAATTCAATACAAATTTATATTGGCAAATGTTGGTTACTACCATGTTTCTCTATGTCTATTATAGATATGGAAAGTCATACAATAATTATCATTGTACACCTAACATTTACTTAAACTAGGTCACAAGCTTGAAAATGAACTATGTGTCCCAAAACATCAATTTTCATACAACCGTTTACAATGTTTTTCTTTTAGAAGTCATGTGCTAAATGTTGCTTAGGATAATTTTCTTGTAATCCAAACAAATAATAATTTTTAGATATAATAACATCTATCATTATCTTATCTATTGTAAAGCCATCAAGGTTAGTTTTCAAATGTTGCTAAACTATTTATTGGTTCGATCACTAAAGAATGTGATTTAACTTGTTTTGTGGTAGAAACTCTTGTAATTGGTGAAATGGGCAAAGATTTACACCGGCTAGCATCTCTCTTGTAAATTCTTTACCAGTCATCTATAGATTTGCTTCCTTCTTGTTACATAGAGTTCCTTTGCAATTCTTATTTTGTATCTTTGTTCTCAGCCTCCAAACACTTTTTTTAATTAAATGTTATCTCAAACTTCACATGATATCCTCATATTCAATATTGGACAAACTACTTTGTTATAGCTAGATACGTGATGTGCTTTCCAGCTATGTTTTCAACTTTGTCATGCCCCTCTAACAAAACAATCATGTACCTTTGTGCGGCATGCTATATATTTACACAAAAAATTAATGACTATGACATACCAAACTAGAGCATTTCCATCTTATCCTTCACACCCTCCAAGGTCTTGTCTCAGAGTTATCTCTTTTGGCCATGTTAATCGCTTTTTTAGTCATCTAATCAGATATTATATACTTACCACGTTTGTCTTTAATTGTCATCCCTCTTAGACTAGCTGTCAAGTCATTAATTTGATATACCTTAAAAGGTTTATGTACCAATTAAAATATGTGAACTTTGCCTTTCTATACTTATTTGTTATCCAAACACATTTTTATTCGAGTTATTGCAAATACGACCTTTGTATTTGGTTTAAGATTCTTGAAAATATATTTCTATGATTTCATATATTTCATATTAAAGCCACTCACACGACATTCCAAATATAATTACATTTTCTACTTAACCTTATTAACTCAAACCTTAAGAAATATTTCTTAACCTAGTTATGATATACTGACTGAATTCTTATCCATTTATCACTCATTGACCAATTTTTATTTGCAAACCTGCATGTAAGAAATAAATGGTTGATAGTTTCTACACTTTATTCACACATGACACACCTCATTTCACCCATATTCACACTCTTCTTTTAGTTAGGTTTATCATGTTAAACATAAATGGTTGATAGTTTCTACACTTTATTCACACATAACACACCTTGTTTCAACCATATTTACTCTTCTTTTAGTTAGGTTTATCACATGTTGGTAGCCTAATTTATAACAATCTCCAAACACCTAGTTGGGTTGTGAGTAATGCTTTAACTTTTCATAACTTATTATACACTCCCTTCTCCCACCTTAAGTTCGTTTCTCAACTTCTTATATGAGGATTTTACTATATAACCTACACTTTCCTCCCCCTTCGAAACCTAAACATCCTCCTAATCTCTTTATAGTGCACGCCCTTTCACCTATTGCATCAACTCCTCTAGCAATGGTTCCTCCCACTCAAACCAATTCCATCTCCATATCAGTTTTCACTCCCACTAGTTTCCATACCATTCTCTACCCTTCTCTATCCTTATTCTCATTGATTTGAGTTTGATAACACCTTAGGTACCTCTCCCTAAACAACTTGTCACCATCCACACATCCTCCCAAAACAATATTGTACTTCTTGTTCCCACTTTCCAAACTAAATTATTGTCAAACCAATTCCCTCCTACACCCCCATATACACTTCTATGATTCTTCCACCACCTTGACTCGTTTCTACTTTCCTTGACATTATTCAAATTCCCCCATAACCTGTACTTCGATTGTAATGTATTCCTCTATAGTCTCATTTCTTCCTTTTTCTAACTTCCACTTCCTCTTATTTAAGAGAGCCATGTTAACACACTTCAAGTTCTTAATTCCTAATCCTCCTTCTTCTTTACTCATACACAATATTTCCCACTTTACTCAGGCCAAAGAAGTTGATGGTGGAAAATTATTATATATTTTTACATGTCCATATTACTTTTAGTATTCACAAGAAGGAAAAAGTAGTTTGTATGATAGTTTTGTGAGATAAGACTTTGAGGAACTTTTTGTGAAACCAAAAGGATTCATAATATGCTTTTGCAAATATACACTCATAATTTCAATCCATATTTCAACTACCGAAATACATTACTACCATACCATTTCAAACTTGTTGAGTAACAAATAGATGATTTATGGAAGTTTTTTAGGGAATACATAGATTAACATCAATAAATGAGAGTTCATAATGTAAGAAATCATGATATCATTCTTAATCTAAAACTTTAAAATTAATGTTTATGGTCTTTTTCATTATATGTCATTTAACTTTCTTATTTCTACTCAATGTAAAATCTCCAATGTAGAATCTCCAATTCATACTTAAATTTTTAACCATGAAAGTATGTTTGTTATATTAAAGATAAATTGTGAACGCAAACATAAAGAGAAAATACCTTCTTAAAAAATGTCTAAATCTCTATTTGATGGAATCTAATGTCTCTCCCTTTCCATTCTTTGAGGCTTCTGACCCAATATTTACAAGCTACACCTTTATAAAAGTTGAAATTTAAATTTTATCCTTTTGTTTTCATATTTTGTAGTTTCCAAAATATACAATCCAATAACTTTCTAAATTATACATTCTGAACTATATGTTAAAAATTAAAATTTTGTATTTTAAGATGTACATTTAAAATACAATTCAAAATATAATTATATTTCAAATTATACGTTTTGAAATACAAATTTATATTTTAAAATATATTTGAGAACGTATAATTTAAAATACAAATTTGTATTCAGGATTAAGTCCAGCCAAATGGAGTGTAACTGGACCAAAAGTTTTTTTGTTTTTTTTCAAAATGTATGAACTTTTTTTCTCATCACTGTGTGTTCCAAAATTCAAGGTAATTCTCTCTTTAGACTCCCACCCTATCTCCTTGATTAAAAAAATAATAATAATCTTTTTGCTCGATTTACATGATTATATGGGGTTTTGGGATCTTTACCATTTTGGATCTTAATTTAGAGTTTCAGAAATTTTAGCTCTAGAGTATCGGTGATTGAAAAAAGTGTGTTCTTTGGTTGGTGTGAGAGTGTGGAATAGATGTTTGAATCTAAAATTTTGCTTAGTTTGGGGATTTGGAGGAATTAGATAGATAGATAAAGGACATGGATCATGCAGGGCATTCTTCCAAATCAGGGCGTGGAGTTTGTGTAGCTCAATGAGTAGAAAATGGAGGTTTTAATATTTCAGAATCTACCATTCAAAAGGTCTCTAGATTACACATTCACTACAAAAACGAAAAGAAAAAAAGAATACGAATTTCAAATATTATAAGGATAAAATATGGGGTGCAGAATGTAAGAGACTTCTTTCTTTCCTATTCACCTACCGCCCTGTTTCTCTCCTAATTTATTTTTTTTTCTTTCTTTTGTACCTTTTCCTCTAGTCCCTAGGTAAATCGTGGAGAATACCTCCATACTTTTCTTCTTACACCTCCATACTTTTCTATAATTGAAAAAATATCAAAAATACCTTTTAAAATTTTGTATACCCAACTACACAATCTAAAATAAAAAAATTATTCTAAATTATATAATATGAATAAAAAAGTATATTCCAAAATATATAATACATAATATAATTTTTCATATTTTTAATTATATAATCCATTTATATTATGAATACAATTCAAAATAAAAAAAAATGTATATTATAGATTATGCAATTTAGAATATAAAAAATTACATAGTTCAAGATATGATTTTTTTATTGTAGATTCTAGAATAAAAAAATTGTATTATAAACTGTATAATATCGAATATGAGAAGTTGAAGAGGGTGCATTATGAAATAAACGAAAAAGGATAAAATAGTATTTTTACATTGTGGAGGTGGAGCAAGAAACAGCATAAATCGGGGTCAAGCCTTCAGGATACTTCTTGACGAATGCTTTCCACACTATACAAATGTTTGACAATTTTTTTGTAAATTCCAAAAATATTCTTAGCATTTGTATTTGAGCATGTGTAATCAATGGAAGAAAAAAAAACTTTTTTCTTTTTTTAAAACACTTTTTCTTTTAAAAAACCAAGAACTAAAGCAAATTTAGTGAACTAAAATAATATATGATTCTTATACCTCTTTTATTAAATTTTAGTATTTTTATTTTGCTTATTGATTTGTATTTTTTAAAACTATTTGGACGAGATAGGGTGTACACACCTTCATATAATTTACACTTTTTTTAACACAGTTTTAAGCTCTTTAAATACGAGGGTTTGCTTCTATCAATACACTATTTTAGCATTTTTTTTTATTTACAATCTTAGCATGCATATTAATAATACTGTGCCTTGCAGAGTTCATATCATGAATTCTTGAAATTAAGAGCGAAATACGAATCTCTTGAGCGGACACAAAGGTATACTTTTAATATATGTAGAAAATAAGTGTGGAAATTTTGACATATATTTACTGTTAATATACTCATTTTTTATAACCCTAAAAATAAGGGTGAAAAAAAATCGAAAATTCAGTCGTCTTTATTTTTTCAACCCCATATATATTTAACAGTATATACTAAACAGATCCTTCTTGCAATTACTCTCACACTCCACATATATTTAGAAACAAAAATGTTCTGTATATTAGTTTTCTTTACATTGTTTCTTTTTTTGTGTTTGAAGGCATTTTCAAGGAGAAGAACTTGAGCCTCTTAGCTTTAAAGAATTGCAGAGCCTTGAGAAACAACTCGACATTACACTTGCATTAACTCGACAGCAGCAAGTAATGTCACTCACTAATGCATGCATGATCATATATATATATATATTGCTAAAATCCAAAACCTTAAAATCATCTACAATATTTTCTAGTGTTCAAATTTTTATTTTTATTTTCTTTTTTTGGGAGGCCTATCACACACTATTTTCCTTCTTACATTTTTTCAAGGTTTTTAAAATATATTTATGGTTCTATAAAGTTATATTTATTTTGTTTTGGAAAATAAAATATGTTTAATGTTTGTGTTTCTCTTTTTATCTTTTCACTTTGGCATAAGATTGTTTATTAAATTATATGTGGTTAACAGAGGCTAGAAAATAAACTTGATATTACTCAAATAATAAGCACTAAAAATAAAAATGAAAAAAATCTAAGAAAGACATAAATTTTATAGAGATCAAAACAATAAAGCAAATAAGTTGGATGCTATGTCAAGAACCAATATTAAGAAAAAATAATAACACAGTAGACAGAAAAATAGATGATTAAAATGAAAAAGAAAAGGATCATAAGACAAAAATTTATTTATTTATTTATGTTGATTATTATTTCCGGTGTGCCTTTAAATTGCAGACAAAGAAACTCATGGCACGAGCTGATGAATTACGCGAAAAGGTATGCATTTAAACTTAACTACTAATTAAATGAGGGTATGTTCTCAAATTATGTTATATGAAAAAAAAAAAGTTAATAAGTGGATTAAAAAGTAATTTGCATTTATTTGTTCTTATCCTTTATAACAGTAACGTTTTTTACACTATTAATTAATTAATATGTAGTTAACCCACTTTTTCAAAAATAACTAAGTGCATTTTTTTTTCTCTTAATAGTATAGAAAAAAAGTAAGAGAACGCTTTTTAATCTGTGTTAACTTTTACTAACGAGACATGTAATTTATGTTACTAATTATATTAATTTTTTTCTTATTTTACTGATTATATTGTCTACCTTTGTAAGAGAAAAAATATATACTCTTTTCAAGAGATCGTCTTAGAAATTCAATCCTCTATAAATTTCAATATTAAATAGAAAGTATATCCATCATAATTATCACTAAAATTTTTACTTTATTATATATATTAGTTATTTGAAAAGGATAAAAATTATAAAAATATCACTCTTAAGGATTTCCTGATAATCAGATAAAAAAAGTTACTTAATTAACTCAAACTTAAGTCTAAGAATCTTCCAATCAATTTTACTCTAAAATCTCAATAATCAAATGAGTCTCGCACGAATTTCATCCAATAAAAGATATATCCAAAAGGGAATGTTAACATTTTATTCTGGAAGAATAATTTATAAAATATAAATTGAATGCTAAGGACTTATATATATATTTTAAGAGTGACATATTAAAAGATCAATATCAATAGCAAACTTTATCTTCACTAAAATACCTTCATAAGGCTTGTCATTAATTTGTATTAGTTATATATATTCGCAGGTGCGCAAATTGGAAGATCTTAACAAGCAATTGGAGTCCAAGGTTTTTCCTTTATTTAAATAATCATATGTAAATATAGCTGAGAGAAGCCATAAAATATTCATATTTTTTATAATATTTCATTTTAAGCTTTTTTTTCAAATTTCTTTTGTAGGAAAAAGATGATTTCTCAAGCCTCATCCTTGACAATAACAATTTTTTTCAATTGCATGCTACACAAGCCGATCAATTTGAGTCTGGAACACCACTAAACACATGGTATGCACTGATTTTCTTATCCTTTTATTTTGTTAATATAAAAAAATATCATTCTTTAGTAAATACATCTAAGGTACTTATATGTTGAATTTGTTCATCAAAGATTGTGAAATTCATTACTAAGTACAAAAAAGAGAAAACTTAAAAAGAGTAATTTATTTAATGTTATTATTTCAAAAACACTTTCATATTTAATTATAGGAGTCATCTCCTATGGATACGACTAAGAGTTATTTAAAAAAATATATACTTCCGAACATTCCATATATGCCCACCTTATATCTTGTAAACATTTGTTTCCTTGTTGTCTCCTTCATAAATTATAATTTCAAAATACAAGTTAAAGCTCTTCAATATATTTTATGAGTATGGAGTCATATTTTTATATAAACATATACCAATTTCTTGAAATTTATGAAAATAACACACATTGTTGTAGTAGGTTTCAACACCAAGAAGCTGCTTCGAAAGAAAGAGCAATTGATACGAGGACAGAGGGTAACCAAAGCACTCACAACAAAAGCAATGGATGGTTGTAGTGAATGATAATTTAATTTACATGTTCCAAAAACTCTTATTACAACTACTTGTAGGGTACCCATGCATTGGTATTCACACACAATAGTTTTCATAAAGTAAATGTTATTTCTAGTTAACACTCTCTCAGTAAGGGATTATGCATTCTATAAGGCTAAAATTGTGTATTTTATCTAATTAATATATATATATATGTTGTATAAATTGTCATTAGAAAATGTTCCTTTAGTAGTGTCTCCATGTCACTTTTAATGTTTGCACGTACAATGTTTTCTAGCCATGTTAAATTACAAATAAAGGTACTTTAAAAGTGTTGACCTAATAAGACAACATTTTTATAAGAAAACGTCATGCAAGGGGTCCCATAAACATCACTTTCCCATGAAATAATTATTTATTAAAGTATCCCTAGAACACTTTGTTTGATTTTATTTTCGAGAACTTAGTTTTTAAGGTTTTGACTAAAAAGTACCAAGAAATGTAATTATTATTTTATACAATTTTCTAATGTATTTTTTATCCTTGTGATTTATTATTCAAACCTTAAATCAGTCTCAACAAACACCAATGCTATATGTAACTAGTTTAATAAATCATATTTATATTTTACAATCAATATGTTCAACTGTCTATAATAATACACAATTTTAATGATTCATTTTTCTTCTTCTCAACAAAATATGAGCTCGTCATCATCTAAAAGCACCGAGTCTGACAAACTATTCCTTCAATAATTTTTATATCTACTTCTTTTATTTTGTTAAGTACAGAATCATAGACATCAGACATCGACCTCCCTTGAAAACTAGATATAGAGAAATCTATCTTTCTATGAAATGATAATTCTAGAATCTCATCTTTAAACACATTTATAAATTCATACACAGATGTTTCTCCATAATTATCATCATCAATTACCAATTAGTAACATAAAATACAATCCTGTCGCAACCGAGGTCACGACGGAGACAGCGATTCGAAAAATAAATAATGTTATTTTAAAAAAGGAGAGTCGCTACCATTATTTTCATGAAAAATTATGAAAAACCAAAGAAAACAGGGATAAGGTTAGTCTACAAAAATCGGATTACGAGTCCGGGAGTCGGTTACTCGTGGGGAAGGTATTAGCCCCCCACGGGGCCCGTCCTAAGACGGTATCTTTAACTAGATAAAATGAAATGAGTGTAATTTTTGGAATATTTATTTTTCACAAAAAATAGAAATAAAATCAAACAAAACGTTTTTTTTATTTTGAAAAGGGGGCCGACAAGGTTTAACCTCGCTCCTACGTATCTCCATCGGATGGAGAATCAGGGTTACGTAGTTCTATGGTTTGAAAATTGTTTGTTTGAGAATTTACTATTTTTTTTAATTTTTGAGCTTTTTATATTTTTTTAATTTTAAAAAAAAATTAGTGTTTCTGAAAATTAAACTTAATTTTGGATATCGTTTGACACGTATAATCCTTTGATATTTCAAATAGAATTAAAAAATTTCAAATTTTATTATTATTTTTATCAAAAGTTAAAGAAAGAACATTTCTAAATGATTAAAAAAATACAAAATTGAAACATGAAAGTGGTGGAATTTTGATGAGTGGGACCCGCACAAACTTGGAAGGTGAATGTGAATGGATTTGGCAAAGAAGAGATAGGAGTGGGACCCACAATATGCATGTGAATAAGGCATTGGCAAAAGTAAATGGAAATGGGACC
>Ga0099824_1005915_pt1 | contig 17043 bp, 8 predicted proteins | sample SiratrowhiteBW_FD_76837 | JGI IMG/M metagenome (GOLD analysis project Ga0099824, IMG submission 76837) | Root nodule microbial communities of legume samples collected from California, USA - Siratro white BW | ecosystem: Host-associated > Plants > Roots > Nodule | place: USA: California... | reverse complement strand
TAATTTGATATATATATATATATATATATATATATATATATATATATATATATATATATATATATATATATATATATATTAAATTTATTCAATTTAATTAAAAAAATTATTCTTATAATGTAAGGTCTTATGTAATACTTTAAATTTTATATTATATCAACCTATTTCGATAAATATTTTTTATAAAATTCAGATATTAAATTCGTAACCTTATATATGAACCTTACTATAAAAATGTCCTGAAGTCTCGTGAACATGTTGCTCATACTGCTACACGTGTTTCGTATGTTGTCTTGGTTTAATGAGAATTTCCCTTTATGTTATTTATTTAGATTTACTGTTCATTGATATTTTACAAAAAGTAAATTTAAATATCAGTTCATTAATATTGTTGGTTATTTATGTGCAATATTTGAATTCGTTTAAGAACCCTTAAACTATATATCTTACAAAGAAAAATAAATTATGTGCAATTTTTACGTTACTCGTTTATGTTTTTATCTGTGATCAAGTGTATTGATAATAATGATTATCATGATTTAATCATATTTAAATGATGAAAGTTTCAGTGGTTGAATTATATAATATATGATATGGAACATTTTGTTTGGAAAAGTTAAAATAAATAACATGCATAAGGGTGTTTAAGAAATTCATGATGCAATTTGTTTGAAGAATTATGGTTACAAGTGAGATATTTTAGATTTTGTATTTCTTTTATCTATAAGAGCCTACACTTTAATAATAAATATATATTAGTTATTTATATTTAGTTAAATGGATTATGCCCTAATGATTTGTTAGATTATGGTGTTAATATTCTATTTGTTAGACTATGGGTTATGGATGAAAATGATTAAGAAGACTTTATCATTGGAGTAGTTATAGATAGGGATATTTAATTAATTAATTAATAAGAAATGGGCTAATTAAGTTGAAATGGAGAATATTTTTACAAAAAATGTATGAAAAGAAAATACTTAACAAGCCTAAAACTAGATTTAGAAAAGTTACTTCTTTAAAATTGTCATGATATTTTTTTTTTAATATATTAGAGGCATTACCTTAAATTATTCTCAGATTATAAGATGATCCATTAACTTATTAACCATTTTTTTATTTTTAATTATTGTGAAAGGTTTGACTAGAGCTATTATAAAGATAATTATAAGAAAAATATGTTAGAATGAGTCTCAACGAGAAAGAATAACATAATATTAATATGTTATAATTTATGAATGTCATTTTGTCGATGTGTAAATCCGATATTCAAAACATTAGGATCGTTAGAATAATCTGTTATTTTTTTAGGATGTTATTATGTATATGTGAAAAAAATAAAGAAAATTCAAAGAAAATTTTTGTAGAGATATTTGGGGATCGAAAGTAGAAAAATAATATGGATCAAATGGACAGATATTTGTAGACTAAGAATAAGAGGGGATTGAAAATTAAAGATATAAGATTATTCAATGTTGTCTTGCTAAATGGAAATGAAAGTTAGGAGTTGAATCTAAAAGCCCGTGGGAGAATATTTTGGAGTCAAACTATGGCTCACGAAAATTTGAGTACAACACAAAATACAAAGGGGGAGTCACGGTGGTGGAAAGACCTCTCTAAGGTATGTGCAAATGGGGAAGATAAGGATTGGTTTGAGGAGAAGATAACTTGGAAAGTAAGATCTAGGAATAGGATATTATTTTAGGGAGATAAATGATTAAGAGACGAATCATTCATGTTTAAATAATAGCCTAGAATGTATGCTAATGTAGTTAAAAAGGAGGTAATACTACAAGAGGCTATTGGTTCAAAATTCTTAAACATGGAGCAACCTAGATTAATGAAGTACATGTAAAAGTAGTTTTGTTGAGCATTGTTACATACCTTTGCCTCAATACAATGATAGTAAGACATCTCAAGAAGGTAGTGTGAAGAAGATAATAATGTTAAGTCAATGGCGATAAAAAATTATATATGATTATTTAAAAAAAATAATAATATTAATAAAAATAAAAAATAATTAACTAATTATTATATATATTGTTAAAAATAAAATTCTAATTGATAGAAAAAAGAAAAAGATAACAAGATAATATTGTATTTAATGTAATCTAAACATTATTTTTTTTAAATAAAATAAAATAAAATAATAATAAAAGAAAGAAGATAAGAATAACAATTTTTTTATTAAATGAAAATAAAGAGATAGAAGAAAGAATAGAGAAAAAGAGGAGAGAGAAAGGAGAATAAAAATAAATAGACATCATAATAAAATATTATTTTTTTATACATATAGGAATATCAAATAAATATATTAAGAATATCAAAATATCATTATTCTTAAAAATTTATATATAACAACTTGAATAATTACAGTTATATAGATGAATTTAAAGTAATTATTAGTTTACATAAATATAAGATTAATGAAAGATTGGAAATACATAGGTAAATTTAAAGTAATTATTAGTTTACAGGAATATAAGATTAATGAAAGATTAGATAGAATTATTTACCCTCCTCAATGGTTTACTATTAGCAATAAATCAGATATTATATCTCTCTAATCTTCATCCTATCATTTCCAAAATTATTAAAATTGATGTTTCTCCCTTTTTCATCTTTTAATTTTTTTTATTTTTATTTTTTGTGTTGAATTGTAGGAAGAAGCTTGGGTTATAAGCTATGATATGTCTCTAGTGTTTATTATTAACCAAAAATTTAAGAAAGTTAAGAATAGAATATAACATTGAAACAAAATAATTTTTGCAATATATTAAAAAAAAAATCTACAAGTGTAATTAACTCATCATAAACAAAATAGAATTGGGAGTTCAAATTATGATGATGATCTTGTTGACTCAATAAATTTATACCAAAGATCTTTATGTAACACGGTTATTTAAAGAATAATTGTATAGAGGAAAGTCCATAATTTGTTGAAATACTAATTATTATTAAATAAAATATCCTTTTAAAGCATAATGATGATATGTTTACTAATAAATGTGATATAGAGACTCGTATTAATAATAATTTAGTAACATTTGTTTTCTTTCCATTAAAAAAGGAAAGAATGTGATATAAACTTAATGATTAAATATTATTATTGGTCCAGTGTGGAATAAATTTTGTTTTTATCACTTACATAACGGTAAGAAAATAAGAACTAAAACTTGTCAGATATAAAAACGTAAAACAATGTTGAGACTAAAATCAAATAAAATATATTTTTGGGATTAACGCATGTTTAAACTAAACTTCTTTCCTGAAGATCCAATATCACTCTCATTTTTTTATTTATGATTAAGTAGTAATTGTGATTGTCCTTGAATTCGTAATCCGTGCCCTTCTATTTTATCTGTAGTTTCGGTTTCCAGATTTGAAAGTTCCACAGTTTTTGACAAGCCTATAAATTTGTGTATGTTTTATTTTTTTTCATTAGTGAACTTTAAACAAAAACATATTTATTTAAGGCACCATCAAGAAATTATTCAATTAATTAAAAATAAAAAAAATCAACACATAGGAAATTAGAAATTCGACAAAAAATTACAGTTTTTTAAAGTTTATGAACTAAAACTACGGAAAAGAAATAAGAGCCAAAATTACAAATCAGAAATAAAACAAGAGACGAAATTTTTTAATTTAGTCTAGTAATTTATATTTGAACGTTAATATAATAAATATTTAAATTGTACCGTATAAATTTCTGATGTAAATAAAACGCCACACGTGCACGACAACAAGTTCTCTTGTAAAATGAATAAAACGTGATGATGGGTTAATCAATTACCAAAATGGATTTTACATTTCGGACCCATGGCTTTTAAACTCATCATAATACTCAAAAGTCTTCAATTAAAAAAAAAACATCATAAAATATTTATAGATAATAGTGAAAATAATATTTTATCAATTAAGTGTTTTTTTTCATAATTGAAAGAAGCCGTTTTATAAATATGTAGTAGAAAATGGGATTTGAAAAAATAAAAACAAATAAAACGTCAACGACATTTTGGCTGTAATAAAAGAAAGAATTCTGATAGTGTTCAAATTTGAATGACACATAGGGCAAAGGTAGCTCAGATGAGTAATTGCTAATTGTTCGTTTGTTCTGAAGGTGAAGTTAACGTTTTTACTTTTTACAGTTACTGATGAAGAAAGAGAGAGAATAAACATAGTAACTAAAAAATTTGGCTGCTGCTGAAACGTTGAACTTGGTGGCGTTTGGCGTCTTAAAGGGATCACGGACCACCAACTTCAAGAAAGTCTCTGTTTTGCTTCGTCCCTTCTACTTCGAACATCAAGGAACAGAGTTGAGAAAAGAATCTTCCAACATCTTATTTAGATGCCAGGTACAGTCTTTAACATTATTTTACTTGTGTTTTTTTATGTTCCACATGGAAGATAGAAGAGCTAGAACAATTTCTTACATCCCAATTAGAAATAAATATTTGATTATATAAAAAGCAGGGACCTTGTTGTGTGTGGGGTTGATCTGAAATTTCCTGAAAGAGGGGAGAGGAATTAAAAAACTGATCTTGGAATCGAATTTTACAACTGGCCTTTGAAATCCGCAAGTTAACTAAAACGTGAAGTAATTCCCAGGAATCTTTTCATCTCATGTTGTCTCTGTGACTGTACTAGAGCAACCTGAGGAGGAGTTGAATGCTGTTTGTTTTGTTGGTGAAGTTATCTCCTTTTATTCTCAATTCTCATTTTCTTTCATTTATCCGGTTATTTGATTTTCTTTATCATTTTATGCTTTCTGTGAAAGAATGAGAAGCAATTAATTACTGTTCATGAGGGTAGCATCAGAATAGAGAGATGGGTTTTGAGGACACCGATTTTGCACTGGTTCTGAAATTTTGAACACTGATCCCGAAATAAGAAAAGATCTTTTCTTATTAACCGACTCTTAGCTTTAGACAAGGTGATACAACCATCCAAAGAAACACATTGTTTCATGAAACCTTTAATATTTATATTTTCTATGAATATATGCAGACATATGAAAAGATACAACCTTTTATTAATTTTGAAAATCCCTCACAAACAACACAAAATTGTACCATTTTCTTTCTGCAGAGTTGCCATGGCGATTGGACAGCGACAGTTGTTCAGTAATTTTAGCAGAATGGGTCAAGAGATGTTTTCAATATTTCAGCTGGAAAGAAAGAGATTGTTAGGGTTTATCAGCATTACAATTGCAATAATTTTTGCATTCCAGTATTTGGAACTTCCGTATGGTGCTGTTCAACCCACTGTATTCTCTGGCAACAAGATACCAACGTCTGATAGCACTAGATTCCAAGCTGCAGATCTACCATCCATCTCCGAAACGTTTAAAAATATGACTTTTTTTGATCAAGCAAATGCCCTTGAGATTGATAATAAAACAGAGACTTCTGAGGTAAAAGACAATGTTTCAAGCACTGTTTTTATCTCGGAACCAGAAAGGGAATCAGGCAGATCTTTAGAATTTGGTGTAACTAATGAAAGTTCCACTGAAGAAAGTATTGAGATATCAAATAATGGTTCTGCAACAGGGAATCTAGGACTGAGTATTTACAACAGTACTGTTTCTGATTCCCCTTCTCATTTGGCTCCTCCAAGTCCAACAAATGTGAGCCAAAATATTACGCCTCCAATGTTATCAAATGATTATGATGAAACTGAATTCACGGAGGATGAGAGGTTCGAGCCACCACAAGATGATGTTAAAATAGTAGGAAATAATTCTTCTATCAACAATATGCCTAAGGAGACTAAAGGTTCTCAAATACCACTTCTAGAAGTAACAACAATCTCTGAAATGAATGAGTTATTGCTTCAGAACCGTGCCTCATATCGTTCTATGGTAAATGATTTAATTCCATTTTTTTTTTTTCATTTTATGACTTGTTAAGTTATTAATCATATTCTTGAGTTCTGTTCTAACGTTGCCACCTTGTTTCTAGAGGCCAAGGTGGTCTTCGGCTGTTGATCAAGAGCTGCTGAAGATCAGATCAGAGATTGAAAAAGCACCAACTGTTATTGATGACGAAAATCTTTATGCTCCCCTTTTTCGAAATGTTTCCAGGTTCAAGAGGTATCATTTGATCATTGCGGTTCTATATTTTTTTTCAAAAACATGTTTTAGAAGCATCTCCTGGAAGAAAAATTCTTATGGATAACTTTGTGATGATAGTATGAGATGTAATTTTTATGGACAGTGAGGGAGAGTCGCTATTTATCATTCCGTTTATTCATAACAAGTAAATTCATCATACAAGATTTAGTATAATTCATTAAGATTGCTCTATTTCGGGATGTTGAAATTTCTGCTGGCTATTCAGAGAAACGTAATTGTTCCAAAATCATGGCAGATATGTGCATTTGTATAAATGTGCAGCAAGAAACAATTATATATGAAGCAAGATTCTTATAGAGATATACTTAGTTTTTGTTGGGTAGTATCAATTGTCTCGTACAGAAGGTCAGCTACCTTCTTTAATAGAAAAAGTTGTATTTTTTATTTAATGGTGAGTACTCGATCTAATAAATATTGGTGTTAACTATATCTTCGTTGTCTAATTTCCAGGAGCTATGAATTAATGGAGAGAACCCTCAAAGTGTATGTGTATAGAGAAGGAGCTAAGCCCATAATGCATTCACCGTATCTTCTGGGAATTTATGCTTCCGAGGGATGGTTCATGAAGCAGATGGAAGGTAGTAAGCAATTTGTGACTAAAGACCCAAAGAAAGCCCACCTATTTTACTTACCTTTCAGTTCTCGGATGCTAGAGGAAACTTTATACGTACAGAATTCACATAGTTCTAGGAATCTGGTTCAATATCTGAAAAATTATGTAGACATGATTGCGGGGAAACATAATTTCTGGAACAGAACAGGAGGTGCTGATCATTTCCTAGTTGCTTGCCATGACTGGGTACATATGCTTTTCCTACTTCAATGAATGTGTCTTTTCTTCTATATCAGTTTCTTATTTGACTTGACAATCATTGATACTATTACTGCTACTACCGCTTTTATGGCATGCATTGTTAAATGTTGTATCACATTAGTCTTTTTCTATTGTATCTTATAAAATATAGCTCTTGCCTACACTATGCAGGCCCCTACAGAAACAAAGAAAAACATGGGTAGGTGCTTGAGAGCCCTATGCAACGCTGATGTGAAAGAAGGTTTTGTTTTAGGGAAGGACGTCTCTCTTCCTGAAACTTATGTCCGCAGTGCTCAGAGGCCCACTAGAAACCTGGGTGGAAACCGGGTTTCAAAGAGGAAAACTTTGGCCTTTTTTGCAGGGGGGATGCATGGTTATGTTAGACCAATCCTGCTTCAGCACTGGGAAAATAAAGACCCTGACATGAAAATCTTTGGGACACTGCCAAAGTCTAAGGGCAACAGGAACTACATCCAGTACATGAAGAGCAGCAAGTACTGCATTTGTGCAAAGGGCTATGAAGTCAATAGTCCAAGAGTTGTGGAGGCCATTTTCTTTGAATGTGTGCCAGTAATTATATCAGATAACTTTGTGCCTCCGTTTTTTGAGATGTTGAATTGGGAATCCTTTGCTGTTTTTGTGTTGGAGAAGGATATCCCAAATCTGAAGAGCATACTCCTTTCCATCTCACAAAAGAGGTATCTTGAAATGCAGATGATGGTGAAAAAGGTGCAGCAGCATTTCCTGTGGCACAGAAGCCCTGTCAAGTATGATATATTCCACATGATACTGCATTCCATTTGGTACAACAGAGTCTTCACAGCAAAAGCTAGATAGATCATCTTTGAGACTTGGTCAAAGTAGATTGAAACAAGTTTTTCTTTAGGGAGCAAAACATTCTTTGGAGGACACACGTACAGAATAAGATCTACGACGTTCTCTTGAATTATTCATACATAAATGTTTGGTAGTCTATGATAGGTTAAATTCAGATTTTATTCTTAGCTTAGTTGAATTATTTATTTGTTCAATTAATGGTGATAGTACAAGTAACATAACAAGGACAAGCAAGTGCAGGTTTTTTGTTGTATGTACCTTCTGCTAGTTATGCACAACACAATTTGTGGTGTTTGCTGTTTCATAATGTAAGTGTACAAGTACAGGTGCTGAAAAGAACAAGTCCAAATATACCATAACACCCCTTTTGTTGTACAATGCCTATTTACATTGTTCAAACTTTTGATATTTTTCTTATTATTGTCCACATAATTAATTTATATATTTAATTTTTATGTTATATATTATAGAGTGAATTGTGTTTCCTTCCCTCTTTTATTTGTTAAAATATATAATTTAGTTCATTCAATTTAACATCATTGGATTTTTCAAAAAATAATAAATAAACTTTAACACCTCTAAAATAAATATAAAGTAATGTATGACTCAGATATGAGTTCATTTATAAGCATTTAATATTTGTACCTACTACCTCTCATTGTTAACCTGAGTGTACATAAATATTTTGCAGGGATCCATCCATTTAATTCTTGAACCAGAACATAAACATATGTAAAGATAAAATGTCTAGAAAAAGAAGTTATAAACACATAATAATTTCTTAGAAATACAAATCTAATACACAATCATCAATCAAAATCATTGTTAATTTGATTTGTAAAACAATTATTGTAAATATTAGTTAACTTGTGAATAAAATTATTCCATCCGGTGATTTATTGTCTTGGAAGGATATTGGAAGTCTCATGATTTTCAAATGAGTAACAAAAATTATAGATTTTGTTCATCCTTAATTTTTTTGTATTATCTTATAATTCTTTATTTTTTTTTAGTTAAAGCATAGAATCTGATATTAAAAATGTCTTAACATCTTTTACAAAGTGGAAATGGGTTATCGTAAAATAACTTTTAAATTATAAAATTAAGAAATTATTTTAAGTTTTAAAATACAAAAATGATATTTACTTTACAAAATTAATAATATATAAATACATTTTCCATAATACAGTAGCATAAGCATACTTGTTGTCATGCTCTGTTGGCTTCGTATAACACCAAATTTTACATATATTCAATGTTATTTGTCTTTTTAACCTAGATTATAATGAAAATGAAGGTACATTTGAAATCTGTAACAAATATAGAAAATTCCAATAAATACGTAAAATAATAGGAAAACAATATTTTCAGTAATAAAAACAAATAATAAAATTAGAACAAATAAAATTGACAATTATGAGTTTCATAAGTTGGTCCTTTACTAATTTTGAAGGATTACCATCACTTATCTATCGTGAATTTCATACTTATGCACAACTAATCATATTTTAATAGTTAATTAAATAAAATTTAAAATACTCATTATTCTCTCACATTTAACGTATATGTTTTGAAATTATTTTTATTACTTAACTGAAAACTTAATTCAAAATAAAATTTTCAGTTCTAAATAATTATTTAAATATATATTTTTCTCTCAAATTTACGGAACATGTTTCTTACTTTTTCTTCGTCAGATCTCATCCATTTTTTCATTTATTTAATTAAAAAATAATTCAAAATAAAAGTTTTAATTATAAATAAATATTTAAAAATTATAATTAAAAACAATTATTTTAAAATTTCAATTATAAATCATTATTTAAAAAATGATTAAAAAATTTTCACTTTTTTTCGATTAATTTTTCATAAAAAGTACTTTCACATTTACAAATATTTTCTGTTTTGTTATTATTTAAAAGAGAAATTAATCAATTATTCTATTCTTACTTTTTTTCGATTTGATTCCAAACTGCATAGTAACATAAAAAAAAAGAAAAAAAAAAGTTGTTACTAACAATAATCAAAAACAGAAATCATCAAAATATGGTGTCAGTTAATTATTTAAAATGTCTTTCGAATATATTTTTAAACAAGAAATATGTATTACAAACTGTCAAAATGTATCCTGATCTTTAAATTTTATTTCATCAAAAGTAAAAAATAAAAATACAATAAATACACTTATGAGCAGAGAAGAAGATGTTTGAATGAAAGGATATAAAATAAATAAATAAAAGTGGGTCGTCATTTTGCAGTTATTAAGAACTGTTATACAGTTACTTTTATTCATCAATTTCTTTATTAAAATTTCAAATTAAAGAAGATTTTAATTATTTTTTTAGATAAACAATTTTTTTTATAATTAGTTTTACACAAATATTTTTCATTTTACCTTTTATGTTTTCTAACCTTTTTTATATACATTTTTTTATCTTTTTAAACTTAATTAACTATTCTCAAGAAAAAACTATTTACAATAAAAATAATTTATTTTTATAATTAATTTTTATTGATAAGTTTTTCATAATTTCAATAGTATTTTTATTTTAATAATTACTTTTTTTTTTTATTTTTTGTTATAAAAAAAGAAAAAAAAAATGGATACCCCGATCTGTTTCTAGTAGTAAAAATAAATAAGATAAAAATATCTTTAAAAAAAAAAAGTATAGTAAAAATATATCTTCTTTTTATTTAAATTTTGGGAACTGAAAGTTACCTGTGATTTCACAGTTAAAGTTTGGACATTAGTGTCGGACTTATTCGCACTCTGGTTCCTTAATTTACTCTGATGTTCTGTTCCTTCCTTCCTTTCCCTTTCCTGTTACAGATCCTTTTCCCCTGTTTCTTAACTTACGACAGAGATAGTCACAGATCCCATCACCAACCTATGCCCTTTGTCGTTCTGTTGGTCCAATCGTCCTCTGTTTCTCTAAACTAATGAATCGCTCAATGTCTCTTGTCTCACTTTCACCTCCCAATTGAAAACCCTCTCAAAAGTTATTGACTTTCATCAGTCAATCTTTATGGGTTTGCTTCCATTTCTTCCTCTGATCTCTCTAGAATGATGGGTTAGCCAGCCTTGCTTCCTTTTCTGTGATTTTTTCATGGATCGGGGGTTTAGATTTCTGTGTCAGGCTGAAACTACGAGGTTAGTTTCATTTGTAGGAATAACAGTGGCTATAGTTTTAATGTTTCAGTATTCTGAACTTCCTAGTAGTAAATTCTTATCTACTGTTACTACCAAGATTATTAGTTTCAGAATGGATACGTCTTCGGCTAATTCTAAAGTTGAGGGTAACAACACGCACCTAAATGGTTCAAGTTCAAACTATAAAGATGCACTGGAAGATAATGCAATTAGTCCTCAGGACTCCCTCTTTCACAATGGTAGAGATTCAATTACTGCCCCTGCACCAGAGAAAGCTAAAGGACTTGATAGTGTTGTCAATTTCACAACCAGAAATGATGGTTCTCCAATGGGGAGTGCTCAGGGAAGGCAAATTAGTTTGACATCACAAGGGGCTGCATCACCACAACCTATGGTGCCATTGCCTAACAGAACATCCTTAGATTCAGAAACGGATTCAAGAAGTCCTGTGGTATCTGTCACTTCAGCTGCAACTTCGGTGAAATCGGATAGCACTGGTTCGGTTTCCGAGGATGGAAACTCAGGTTCTTTTCATGGTAGTAGCAACGTGACAGTTACTAATGGTAAGCCTGTGAGTGTAAAGAATTCCAAAGGGAGACCATCTAAAGTGGTTTCAATATCTGAGATGAACTTGTTGTTGCAGAATAATCACGCTTACTCCCAGCAAGAGGTATGTTTAGGATGATTGGCCATGTATGCAAGGGTAGATTGAATTATATCATTACATGAGTTTTTCTAATTTATTCAGCTGTTGTTTGTAGAAACCAGCAAGCTCTTCAGCTGTTGATCTAGAAATATTGCATGCAAAATCAGAGATTTTAAATGCACCCATCACTGTGAATGATTCAAGACTTTACCCACCATTATACAGGAATGTCTCCATGTTCAGAAGGTATGATAAGTAAATAAAGTTCAATGCCATGATTCTAATATTGAGCTAAACTACTCCAATGTGGTTGAGTGGCCCAAATTCTGATTGAATTATGTTATTATCCTGATCTGACTTATCAACTAATTATCTCTGAAGAGTGAACTGAATCTAATCAGTTATAAAAAAGCAGCTTGAACCATCTTAATGAAAGACTGGAGTTTAAAATCTATGAAGCACAGATAGGGCTCTCCAATGACGTATCTCCGTGTCCTACAACACTTGTTACACACTCCAATGAAGTGTTGAATTTAGACAGACATTTCTTTCTGCTACGACCCTCCTCCATAATATTGTTAATGAAGGTAGACACAGTGTTTGTGTCCTTGTGTCCGTGCTTCATAGTTTAAAAGAGGTTGACGTGTTGAAATATTGTATAAATGCATGAATCTGGTTTAAGCTCACCATTTCCTATAGATTGCACTTGCTAATTTGGTTTCAATGAAATGTGTCATTCATTACCAAGCTAGCTTTTTCCGTGTCATATACAACACAATTAAATTAGCAGAATATATGACATACACAAAGATATGTAAGTAGGTTACATCAAGTTTGTGGAAAGACCATCAAGAGCAAAACTTAAAGAGAGGAAGATTCTGTTTACATATTGTTTAGTTAATTTTGTATGAATTCCTCTGCCTCCTATAAGTTGAGTACCTTGCTGTGCATGTCCTTCCTACTAGAACTTCAACAAACAGTGTCTGCATTCTGCAGGAGTTATGAACTAATGGAAAAGATGCTCAAAGTTTACATCTACCCGGATGGAGACAGACCAATCTTTCACGAGCCCTTACTAGATGGAATATATGCATCTGAAGGATGGTTCATGAAATTAATGGAAGCAAACAAACAGTTTGTCACTGGGGACCCTGAGAAAGCTCACTTGTTTTACATACCTTTCAGTTCTAGATTGTTGCAGCAAACTCTCTATGTGCGTAACTCACACAAACGTTCCAACTTAATTGAGTACATGAAAAATTTTGTGAGCATGATTGCTGGAAAGTATCCCTTCTGGAATAGAACTTCTGGAACAGATCACTTTGTTGTTGCTTGCCATGATTGGGTAATATTTTTCTGCTTTTTGCTTCCCCTTTCATCTCAACCACAATTTTCTTCATGCAATTTATAGTAAAGAATGTGGTGTGCGCCTTTGTTCGCTATGTAACCTGTAAAATGTTTGCACTATAAGGTTGTGACAAATTGCAATCACTGCAGTTCATAGTATTAGTCATGGACTAGTATTTCCCATATTCACATGCCTACACCATTATGATTGAATCATTAATTTCTGTTGAAGCAGTGTCACCAGTAATTGAGTGGAAGAGTATTTAACAAGCACCATTTCTCAGGCTCCTGCAGAAACAAGAGGGCGCATGCTTAGCTGCATCAGAGCCCTCTGCAATGCTGACATTGAAGTAGGATTCAAGATAGGCAAGGATGTTTCTCTTCCAGAAACATACATAAGGTCGAGTGAGAATCCAGTCAAAAATATTGGAGGCAACCCTCCTTCTCAAAAGCCTATATTGGCATTTTTTGCAGGAGGTTTGCATGGTTATGTTCGGCCTATTCTGTTGGAGTACTGGGAAAACAAAGAACCAGACATGATAATATCTGGGAACTTGCCACATGTGAGGGGCAATAAGAACTACGTCCAGTTCATGAAGAGTAGCAAATTCTGCATTTGTGCAAGAGGTCATGAGGTTAATAGCCCGCGTGTGGTAGAGGCTATATTCCATGAGTGCATTCCAGTTATCATATCTGACAATTTTATTCCTCCTTTGTTTGAGATTTTGAACTGGGAATCTTTTGCTGTGTTTGTCACTGAGGAAGACATCCCGAATTTGAGGAACATACTGCTATCCATTTCTGAAGAGAGATACTTAGAGATGCATAAGAGGGTGAAAAAGGTGCAAGAGCATTTTATCTGGCATGCTGAACCTGTAAAGTATGATTTGTTTCACATGCTTCTTCATTCAATTTGGTACAATAGACTTTTCCAAATAAACCAGACATGATCATGTATCAATTTAGTAGAAAGCTCATTTTGTAGGATTGGTAACTTATGTTTGGTAAATGGCATGAGTTATAGAAATGAAGCAAGAAGAAAATGATTGGAGAAAAACTAGAGAGCAGAATGCATAATAGTGTTTGTCATCTTTGTCTTAAATGCTTTTCAAGGTATTTAGCCAAAGTATAGAAGTGTTTATTGTTGACATCAAAACAGAAAAATCACTTGTTATTGATGAACTGCTTATAAATGAAGAAGCAGCTCAAACACCTTGTTTCCGATTTCCCATTTCCAGGACCATGTTTTTAAATTTAATGCAGTACTGTTGGACTCAATTTTAAAAAAAAAAAAAAAAAATGTTGGATGCAAAACTAGCGTCATGAGTTTTAATGTGATGAATGCAAATTTTTTACTTATTACTTTGTGCATCATAAGAAAATTTCAAATATAAGTAAAATATAAAAATATGAATAAAAAATATTTAAAAAAGATCAATTTAATTGGTAAATTTCTTTTTTACAGATTTGATAAATGTTCCGATTTCAGGAAATTATGTTTTGTCTTTAACTTGGACGAATAAAGGAGAGATGAGTATTTAATAAATTGTTCGTAAGCTTGGTGTTATAAAAAAAAACTTTTAAGTCAAAATAATAAATATATTTTAGTGATTAGAAATTATATATATATATATATATATATATATATATATTTAAAAATAAAATGATTTTATAATCATCCTGTAATTTTTTGCTTTGATTAAAAAACGTTGAATCACTGACTAAAACATTAAATAAAGTAAAAATCTCTTAGATAAAAACTTAATTAAAGAAAAATTTTTAAATTAAGTATTTTTAATAAACTAACCTTTGTATTATTTATTATTTTACTTATTTTCAATTAAATAACCTTTATTTTCACTATTTTTTAATATATTTTTTTATCAATTAAATGACTTTTATTTTCATTCATCTTTTTTATCATTCTTTTCTCTCTTTTTTTCTCAATCTACCAAACGTACCTTAATTTCATGAATGTCTTCATTCTCTTCATCTTAAAATCTTTTAGCTTATAGAGAAAGAAATGTTATATATATATATATATATATATATGATTTTGAAAATTAGTATTGAATTAAACCAAATTGCATTAAAATAATTCTAAATTATTTTGAAAGAAATTAACCAAATATTTTTCATAGTTTAATTTTGAAAAATTGAATTATTCCTAAACCAAATTGTTAAAATAAATTGAATTACAGATAATGAGATTCAAGTACATATGAAAAATATGTTTTAATATGTTTTAAAAATAAGATGTATACTAAGAATAGTTGAAGCAATTTCGCCAGTGAATTAATTATCCAAACATTTTAAAACAATTTGATGAATTAAAAGTTTTGGATGAAATAAATAGTCTAGTCATTAAAAAAAGCTAGAATTATCAGGTGAAATTTCTCGATAACATTCAAAATTCGTGATAAATGAGAATTATGAACAGATTAACAACGATTAAAAATCTATCATTAATTTGATTATCCATTAATTTATCGATGGATATATTTAGTTTGTCAATAAATCTATTGACAACTATTATAATAATTATAGATAATTCTGTCAATAAATTATTGAATATTATTTTTATTATAAAAATTATTATTTTTATTTTGTTATTATCTTTTCTATTTCTATTATTATTATTTACATTATTTTTATTTTATTATTTTTATTATTACTATTAACCTTGCATCTTGACAAAACCTATAATTATCTGATTATTAAAAAAAAATTGTGTATTATTATACTATTATTATTATTATCAATATTATTATTATTATATTATTATTATTAGTTTACTTTTATTTTTATTATTAATATTGTTATTATTATTATTACTATTATTATTATTATTATTATTATTATTATTATTAATAAGGATGTAAATTTGTAACTAACTTGATGTGTGATTTAGCGATAGAATATATTTATCGATAAATAATTTGATAGTGAATTTTTTTTATTGATAATTACAGACTTAATAAATTTGTCAGTAAATTTATTGTAAAATTTAAAAATAATATACTAAATTTACTTAAAATGAATTTTAAATTCAGGTATCAAATTAAAAGGACTAATTCAAAACTAGTGAATAATGTTTACTTATTTTTTATATTTTTTAAATAGAATAAATATAAAAGGATTAAATAAAATCAAATAAATTATGAAGGATGGAGAGATAAAAAATAAATTAAAATTAAAATAAAGAGAGAATTATAAAAATAAAAGATGACGAGATAAATATAAAAGATAAACTTCGAAGAGTAAGCATACAACAAATGATTCTGATAGATAGTGATATATAAATAAAATATACAGTTGAATTTCACTAAACAATTAAATCATATCATAAATTTGATTATCATAATAAAACAATCAATATTGTAAAATTAAAATTTTAAATATATCTAATTATGATTAACTTATTCACAGTATTAATTTTATTTAAATATTATTTTTAATATTATACAGTTAAAACATTTTTTAATATGAATCAGATCTCAGTTAATTAAATAAAAAGTGATCAAACTCATATACACATTAAGTAATTAAAAAAGAACAATATAATTGTAGAAAACTTAGATGAATAAAAATAAAATATTTACATATTCAACTCTAATATAAAGGAAAATGTAGTACTTATATTATTAATATAAAGTAATTTTTCATAAATGAAAATTTTGAAATTTTTTTCACAGTACTTGTTAGGTGATATCAACCTATATTCTCTTATTAATATTAAGAAAAACTTTGTTAATTAGTTATGTTTGTATGTCCAACACCTCTTATTTAAGCAGGTTTTCCAATTTTTCACCTACTTAAACTAAATCATTAAAAAAGCCTATCATAAGGTTCTATTTATTTAAATTCTTAAATAAATACTTAAATGATTGTAATAAATCAACAGATAATTAAGATAGAAAAAATATAGTATATGTATTCAATAATCATTGTTAAAAATCCAATTATCAAGAATCCACCAACACAACTTACTTTTAATATATATATATATATATATATATATATATATATATATATATATATATATATATATATATATATATATATATATATAAAAATATATTTTTTTGGTTATTTTTTTTTTTTATTTATTT
>Ga0099824_1005914_pt1 | contig 17044 bp, 19 predicted proteins | sample SiratrowhiteBW_FD_76837 | JGI IMG/M metagenome (GOLD analysis project Ga0099824, IMG submission 76837) | Root nodule microbial communities of legume samples collected from California, USA - Siratro white BW | ecosystem: Host-associated > Plants > Roots > Nodule | place: USA: California... | reverse complement strand
GCCGAATTCGGCATCTCCCGCAATCATCTCGCAAAGGTGGTGCGCGACCTCGCCGAGGCCGGTTTCATCACCACGCAGCGTGGCGCGGGCGGCGGATTTTTGCTGGCGCGGCCGGCGGAGGCCATCACGCTCGGCCAGGTGGTGCGCACGCTCGAAGGCGGCGGCGCGCTGGTCGAATGTTTCAGGGACGATGGTGGAGGTTGCGTGCTGCTGCCGCGCTGTCGGCTGAAGGCGAAGCTCGCGGCCGCGCGCGAGGCCTTCCTGCGTGAGCTCGATGGAACGACGCTCGCGGAATGCGCCTACCTGCCGGCCGCCGCCCGCCATCCTGCGAGGGCATCATGACGAGGATCGCATTCGCGGATGGCGCGTTCGAGGTCGACGCCGCGATCGTCGCCGAAGGGCTCGGCATCGCGGTTCCGCTGCTGCAATCCGGCATGCGCGAGGGCAGGATCACGACACTGTCGGAGCGTGGGATCGAGGCCGATCAGGGACGGCATCGGCTGACATTCTTCTCGGAGACCACGCGTTTCCGTCTCGTCATCGACGAGCACGGCACGATCATCCAGCGCTCGACGCTGGATTTCGGCAACACCCCGATCCCGCGCTCGGCGCACCGGCCCGGCTAAAGCCGGATGATCCTGGTTCGAATCGACTTGCGGCGGCTTCGGTCCACCTCTCCCCGTCGGGGAGAGGCCGGATTGCGCTCGGCGATGCGAAGCATCGTCGGGTGCAATCCGGGTGAGGGGTCTTGCCTCTCGATAGACCGTAACCCCTCACCCGATTTGCTGCGCAAATCGACCTCTCCCAAGGGAGAGGTGAACTCCGACGCTGGTTCAGGTCAACCTAGTCCCATCATGCTTTAGGCCCGTTCTGGAGATCAGGCTTGCAGCGCCCGCGCGGCGCCGCGCTTTGAGGCGGCCACCTTCTTGTCCGCCGCCTTGGTCAGGCTGTGACCATTCAGTTGCTTGCCGTTTAGTGTCTTGCCGTTGGCCCTGGCATTATTCGCCTTCGCCCGCGTTTTGGCGTTCTCCTTGGCGACCTTCTCGGCCTTGCGCTTCGCTTTCCGCTCGGCCTTTTCCTTGAGACGGAGCCGCTCCGCCCTCGCCTCGGCGCGCTTCTTCTTGCGCTTCTTCTCGCAGGCATCGCACTTGCAGCCGATCGGCTTCAGATAGGCTTTGAAATAGTCGGTGCCGTAGTCGTAGTTGATCTCTTCACCCGGCTCGATGTTCTTGATGGCACGGATGAACACCTTGCGCTTGCGCGGCTTGACGTCGGATTCCGCGTTCGGCCTGCAGGCGTGGTTGATGTAGCGGGCGATGTTCTCGCGGATCGATCCGTCGATGGTCCAGCGATTGGTCAGCTCGAACAGATATTTGTTCTCGATTGCGTCCTCATCCTTCTTTTTCGAGTCCAGCAGTGGTCCGAAATAGCGGATGATCTTGGTGCCCTTCTTGATCGGCTTGGTGGCGAAGAGGCCAAGTCCGGTGCGGGACCGGCCGACGCGATAGGGCTTGTTCGGTGATATCGTGGGCATGATGATCGAGGCTACGGCACGCAAGGCGCAGGCGACGGAACTGGCGAAGCCGCCCTTCTAGGACGATTCCGCGCCCCTGTCAGGCCTTTCCCGCGTGTCTCTTGAACCTTCCCCAGATTGTACATGTCAGACACACAAGTAGGTCCGGATCGCAGCGTTTCCCGATGAAATACCTCACATTTGCAACAGCCGTTGTGGCGCTCGTCAGCATCAATGCTGACCAGGCTGGCGCAGAAACGATCGATAGCGTCTATACCTCGACCGCGCCGAAGGACTGCCGCGTGACCGGCAAGCCCAACGACGAGGACGGCAGTGCGAGCCGGGTCTGTCCGGGAAAGTCCGGGTTTGTAGTGCTGATCAATGAGGGCGATCTGCGCGAAGTGGTCTCGGTCGGCCGGAACCGCGAGGCGGCGGCCAAGGAACCGGCCGCGCAAGCTTGGTTCGGCCCATTCAGCTCGACCCGCGATACCGTCGAGTGGCGCGCGGCTGACGGCAAGCCGTTCGCCATCATCCAGCGCTGGCTGATCGCCGACAACGGCGAACAGGACAGGGGCGGCAGCCCCAAAAACCGGGCGATGATCGCCGTGACGCGGCTGCCGCCCGGCGCGGTCTGTCACGGCGCCTATGTCGATGTCGCGGCCAATCCCGATGCCAACGAGCTGGCGCGGCGGGCCGCCGATGAGTTCGCCCGCGGTTTCAAGTGCGGCGAGGATGAGGTGAAGACGATCGGCCAGAGCGGCCGGAGCACCGCGCTGATCAGGCGCTAGAAGCGCTCCGCTAACAGCCAGGCGCCTTGTTGACAGATCCCTTCAGCATCGCCTCGAACAACATGTCGAGCGTGCTGCCCGGCGGCATCCGGCTGAGCACGTCGGCCAACCGTCCGTCGAGCAACAGCATCGTGAAGCCATGGACCAGCGACCAGGCCCGCACGATCGCCGCGGCCTGTTCGAGCGACAGCGCCGTTTCCTGGATCTGCTCGTGACGGCTTTCGCCGATCGAGCCGGCGAGCCCGGCGAACGAGGCATTGGCTGCCTCATGCAGCGACGGCCGCTTCATGTCGAGCCGCTCGGTGCGGAACATCAGCCCGTACATGCCGGGATGCGCCTGCGCATAGGCGATGTAAGCCTTGGCGCGTGCCAGCCCCTTCTCGTTCGGCGTTGAGCCGGTCGCGCCGGCGGCGACCATCGCCTCGTTGAACTGGCGGAAGCCGATCGCGGCTAGCTCACTGACGAGCCCGGTGAGATCGCCGAAGTGATGTGTCGGCGCGGCGTGAGATACGCCGGCTTCGCGCGCCACCGCGCGCAGCGTAAGGCCTGCCAGCCCGTCGCGCTCGAGCACCAGCTCGGCGGCCTTCAACAGCGCCTCGTGCAGATCGCCGTGATGATAGGGCGTGTCGCCCGCACGTCGCCGTGGGGCGGGACGATCGGCCGCAACGCGGGCGGCCCGCCGCGCAACGCTCGGCGCCGGTCGGCTCGCCTTGTTTTCCTTGGAGAATCTAGCCATGGCGCTCTTATATGACGCGATTTTGACAGTGTAAAGATTTTGCTTGACGCTCGCGGGGCTCACTTCTATCAATATCTTTACGGTGTAAAGATAAAATGGAGGAGGCGTGAGATGCTTGACCAGGTGACGTCAAATGCGGCGCGAACCAATCTGGCGCCGATCCCCTTTGAAGCTGACGCACCGTTCCTGAAGATCACGGGCGACCTGCCGCGCGAGTTGAACGGCACGCTCTATCGCAACGGCCCCAACCCGCAGTTCGATGCGCCGGGTGCGCACTGGTTCGTCGGCGACGGCATGCTGCATGCCTTCCATCTCGAGAACGGCCGCGCCAGCTACCGCAACCGCTGGGTTCGCACGCCGAAATGGCAGGCCGAGCACGACGCCGGCCGTGCGCTATTCGGCGGCTTCGGCCGCAAGCTCGCCGACGCGCCCGCCACCACCACGACCGACGGCGGCGTCGCCAACACCAACATCATCTTCCACGCAGGCCGCCTGCTCGCGCTCGAGGAAGGCCATCTGCCGACCGAGATCGAGCCGGGTTCGCTCAATCGCCTGGGCTATTGCGACTACAAGGGCGCGATCTCGGGTCCCTTCACCGCGCATCCCAAGATCGATCCCGCAACCGGCGAACTGGTGTTCTTCGGTTACAACGCCGCGGGCCCGCTAACGCCGGCGCTGTCGTACGGCGCGGTCAATTCATCCGGTGTGGTGACGCGGTTCGAGCGCTTTGAGGCGCCCTATGCCAGCATGGTGCACGACTTCATCGTTACCGCGAACCACGTGCTGTTTCCGATCCTGCCGATCACCGGCAGCATGCAACGCGCCATGCGTGGACAGGCGGCTTACGCCTGGGAGCCGGAGAAAGGCGCCTATGTCGGCGTGATGAAGCGCAGCGGCGCGTCGAAGGACATCGTCTGGTTCCGTGCCGAGACCTGCTACGTCTTTCACGTCATGAATGCGTGGGAAGAGGGAAATCGCATCATCGCCGACGTGATGCAGTTCGAGGAGGCGCCGCTGTTCAATCATCCGGACGGCTCGCCGACCGATCCGAAGAAGAACCGAGCGCGCTATTGCCGCTGGACCTTCGATCTCGATGGCAACACCGACCGCTTCACGCAGACCTATCTCGACGACCTCACCGGCGAATTCCCCCGCGTCGACGACCGCCGTGCCGGCATGACGAGCCATCACGGCTGGTACGCCTGTGCCAATCCCGATCTGCCGATGTTCGGCGCGCTGTCGGGCATCGTCCATGTCGACGGCAAAGGCAAGCGGCGCGGCCACTATCTCCTGCCGGCCGGCGACACGATCTCCGAGCCGGTATTCGTCGAACGCGGCCCTGACGCCGCCGAGGGCGACGGCTGGCTGCTCGCCGTGGTCTGGCGCGCGCGCGAAAACCGCAGCGACCTCGCCGTGTTCAACGCGACCGATGTCGAAGCCGGACCCGCGGCGCTGGTGCATCTCGGCCACCGCGTGCCGGATGGATTTCACGGCAACTGGGTCGGGGCGGAGTAACACTTTGGACGGTCGCGACATCGAACATCAGGGCGGCGTCCTCGACGCCGTCCGGCTTATTGCCGCCACGCCGCTGATCCCCGGCCCTTCTGCACATCCCTTCACGATTTTGACACTGTAAAGATTTCGCTTGACGACCTCGCGATCCACCCATAGGCTATCTTTACGGTGTAAAGATTGGCCTTCGAGGCGGCTCATGACGATCTTCCTGATCCTGGCTCCCTACGGCGTCCTCGCCGTGCTGTCGCTGCTGACGTCGGCCACCCTGAGCCTATTCTGCGCCGCCCTGATCTGCCTTGCCGTGATCGCCTTCGACATAGCGCGCGGCCGCACGATCAAGATCCTCACCGTCGGCTCGGTCGCCGTGTTCACCGCGATCGGCTGCTATCTCACCTTCATCGATGCGACACTCAGCATCAACGCGGTGAGCTTTGCCGTGAACGCCGGCCTGCTCTCGGTGGCGTTGGTGTCGATCGCATTCCGCCAGCCCTTCACGCTGCAATATGCGCGGGAAATGGTCGACCCAGAGACCATGCAGCATCCCGGCTTCGTGCCCACCAACTACCTGCTCACCTGGACCTGGACCGGCGCATTCCTGCTGATGGCGATCGGCAACAGGGCCGTGCTCTACGTGCCCGGCTTGCCGCTGTGGTCCGGCCTGTTGATCGCTTTCGCCGTGCGCAACAGCGCAATCTACTTCACCAAATGGTATCCGGAATATCGCAAGGCCAGGGACCGCGCGCAGCCGGCCAACGCCCTGCCCTCACCATAACATTTCGGTTCTGAGTGAACCAGAACTGACGCCACACGACGCGACGAGCGCACCACCACAACGATCAAGCGCTAGAGGAAACGGAAGGCACGACGATGAAGAGCGTATTGACTAAGCTCGCGAGCGATTTTCTCTCCACCATCGTGTTCCTGGTGGTCTCCCTCGCCACCGACAATGTGCTGCTCGCCACCGGCGTTGCGATCGCTGGCGCGATCGCACAGGCGGTCTATTCGCGAATCAAGGGTGAGACGCTCGGCTTCATGACCTGGGCGAGCCTCGCGCTTGTCATCGTGCTCGGGACGGCGACGCTGCTGACCAGCGATCCCCGCTTCGTGCTCGCCAAGCCCGCCATCGCGCATGTCGCGATCGGGGCCATCATGCTCAAGCGCGGCTGGATGCTGCGTTACATGCCGCCGCGGGTCGTCGAGGTGATCCCGGAATATGTCACCGCCGCAGGCTACGCCTGGGCCGTACTGATGTTCGCCCTCGGCGCTGGCACCATCACCGTCGCGGCGACCGGCGACATGAAGCTATGGGCGACTTATGTGACCGTGGTTGCGGCCGGCGCCAAGATCGCTGCCTTCGCGATCCAGTATCTCACCGTCCGCGTCCTGATCACGAACCGGCTGCGCGCCGCCGCCCGCGCCTGATCGCCGCAGGCTCAAAGCGTTAGGCTTGCGCGGCGAGATGGGTTATACCGCCCCGCACGCTTTCATCTCGAGGGGAGACATCAATGGCGGTGGACGGAAACTGGAATCTCACCATGACGACGCCGATGGGCGAGCGCAAGGCGACGCTGTCGCTGAAGGCCGCTGGCGCTACGCTCACGGGCACGCAGGGCGCCGAAGGCAATTCCACCGACATCTTCGACGGCACCGTGATCGGTGACGACGTCGCCTGGAAGGTTTCGATCACCAATCCGATGCCGCTGACGCTCGACTTCAGCGGCAAGATCACCGGCGACAGCATCTCCGGCGAGATGGGCATCGGCCCGATGGGCAACTTCCCGTTCACCGGCACCCGCGCCTGAGTCATCGGACACTCCGTCACACGTGAGGGCCGCGCCGATCACCGGCGCGGCCCTCATTGTATCGGGCGCATACTCGGCTGGATTGTTGCGAAGGTTGCCCTAGCTAGAACCAAATCTGCATCGGCAGGCCGCAGGCGTCGCTGAGCGGCGTCCCCTCGGGAACGCAGCCGTGAGGCTCATGTGCGGCAAGCGCAACGGCGCACGCATCCAACACGTCATCGCGCTTTGCGCCGCTGCCGATCCGCCCGTCGCCGAGCCACTGATCGATCTCGCGAAAGCCCTCCTGCTTGAGCAGCTTGCGGCGAAGGGCATCGCCCTCTTCCGACTTCTTGCGCGGCAGCGGCTTGCCGCCATTCAACCGCAGGAACACCAGCTCGGGATGAACCTCGCGGATGTCGCGCGTGCGATTTGCGCGCATGAAGGCGTCGACCTCCATGATCTTGATCCCGATGTGCCAAAGCTGCCGCGAGATGCGCGTCTCGCCACGGCGCAGCGCGTCCTCGTTCGCCTTGTCGGGATCGCGAAACTCCTGCCAGAGCCAGCGCCGCGCTCCGGTGAAGACGCGCGAGCCGTGCGGCCGCAGCCTCTCGCGCGCCAGCCGATCGCAAGCGCGCGCGCCGTCGTCGGTCATGCCGATCGGAATATCGATGCCGGCACGATCGAACGGAGCCGCCAGCGCGTCCGCGACATCAGCGTGGAATGAAAGACTCCGCCGGTCGCCGTCGATCGTGACGGCGACCCAACCTCTGGAGAACCCGTCGAGGCCTGTGACCCTCAACCCAGGTTCAGCTCCTTGAAGAAGTCGTTGCCCTTGTCATCGATGATGATGAAGGCCGGGAAGTCAACCACCTCGATGCGCCAGATCGCCTCCATGCCGAGCTCGGGATATTCGACCACCTCGACCTTCTTGATGCAGTGCTCGGCGAGATTCGCCGCGGCGCCGCCGATCGAGCCGAGATAGAAGCCGCCGTGCTTCTTGCAGGCCTCGCGTACCGCGACCGCGCGGTTGCCCTTGGCGACCATCACCATCGATCCGCCCGCGGCCTGGAATTGGTCGACGAAGGAGTCCATGCGCCCTGCCGTGGTCGGGCCGAACGCGCCGGACGCATAACCGTCAGGCGTCTTGGCGGGACCAGCGTAGTACACCGGATGGTTCTTGAAATAATCCGGCAACGGCTCGCCCTTCTCCAGCCGCTCGCGCAGCTTGGCATGCGCGGAGTCGCGCGCCACGATCATGGTTCCGGTCATCGAGACCCGGGTCTTGATCGGATACTGCGACAGCGTCGCCAAGATCTCCTTCATCGGCTTGTTGAGATCGATCTTCACCACTTCGCCGCCGAGCGACTGCTCGACCGCGGGCAGATACTGCGCCGGGTTGTGCTCGAGCTCCTCGAGATAGACGCCGTCTTTGGTGATCTTGCCGAGCACCTGGCGGTCGGCCGAGCAGGAGACGCCAAGCCCGATCGGCAGCGAGGCGCCGTGACGCGGCATCCGGATCACGCGCACGTCGGGGCAGAAATACTTGCCGCCGAACTGCGCGCCGACGCCCAGCGACTGCGTCATCTTGAGGATTTCCTGCTCCATCTCGAGATCACGGAACGCGTTGCCATCGGCCGAGCCGTGGGTCGGCAGCGCATCGAGATAGCGCGCAGAGGCTAGCTTCACCGTCTTCATGCAGAGTTCGGCCGAGGTGCCGCCGATCACGATGGCAAGGTGATAGGGCGGGCACGCCGCGGTGCCGAGCGTCAGCACCTTCTCCTTCAGGAACGCCAGCAGGCGATCCTTGGTCAGCACCGAGGGCGTCGCCTGGAACAGGAAGCTCTTGTTGGCGCTTCCGCCACCTTTGGCCATGAACATGAACTTGTAGGCGTCGTCGCCCTCGGCGTAGATCTCGCACTGCGCCGGCATGTTGTTGGCGGTGTTCTTCTCCTCATACATCGACAAGGGAGCGACCTGCGAATAGCGCAGATTGCGACGCAGATAGGCGTCGCGCGCGCCTTCGGAGAGCGCGGCCTCGTCGTCGCCGTCGGTAATGACATTGCAGCCCTTCTTGCCCATGATGATCGCGGTGCCGGTGTCCTGGCACATCGGCAGCACGCCGCCGGCCGCGATATTGGCGTTCTTCAGAAAATCGAAGGCGACGAACTTGTCATTGTCGCTGGCTTCCTTGTCCTCGAGGATCGAGCGGAGCTGCTTCAGGTGACCGGGGCGCAGGTAATGGTTGATCTCGCCGAACGCGGCTTCCGAGAGCGCCCGCAGCGCCTCGCGCGACACCACCAGCATGTCCTTGCCGAGCACCTTCTCGACCCGAACGCCGTCGCTCGTGACCTTCTTGTAGGGCGTGGTATCCGCGCCGAGCGGGAACAGCGGCGTGTGCTTGTAAGGCGGAACAGGCTTCTGCTGGTCGGGAAAGGCGGTGGGGGCGTTCATGGGCTGCTCTTTGGGCTGCAAGTCTGCTCGAAAGTCCGCATCGGCCAGGGCGGCCGCGGGCGACATAGAGCCGTGCTAAGCATTTTTCGGACAAAGGAAAGGGAAGCCGGCTGCCCCCAGCCATGCGCAGGGAACGGCAATCGCTGTGCTATCCTTCGCGGCCATGTAATCTCTGGTTGCCGGCCGCGAGCACGCCAGAATTCGGAAGGAGGCCATCATGAAGGCAGGGCTTTTCGCCTCATTCGCAGCGCTGGCATTGCTAATCGCGGTGTCGACGGGCTCCAGCGCCGCCATCCTCGGCCAACGCTGCGGCGGCATCGCGGGCCTCCAATGTCGCTCCGATCAGTTCTGCCAGTTCAGGTCCGGGACATGCGGCCGCGCCGATCGGTCCGGCATCTGCACGCGCAAACCGAGGTTCTGCAACAAGATCTTCAAGCCCGTGTGCGGCTGCGACGGCAAGACCTATGGCAATGATTGCGAGCGCATGACGGCCGGGACCTCCAAGGCGCACGAGGGCAAGTGCACCTCGTAATGTGCTGGTCCGCCACATTACCTGAGGTTGACGGCGTATTGACGCGCCGCGCGCGAGCCTGCATGAACCTTCGCGCATTTCATACCGCGGGGGTATTCATGACCGGACGATCGCCGTTCAATATTCGCTCCACCCTGTCAGGTGCGCTGCTGGCGCTAGCCGCAGCCTTTGCTGCCGCGCCGGCGCATGCCGACCCCTGCGCGGATATCGCAAAGCAGCTCGCCGGCCAGATCGAAGGGCTGAAGATCAATTTCTCCGCCGGCAACATCACGTACCTGACGCATCCGGCGGCGAAGGAATTGTCGCTCGGCTGCCGCGGCAAGGACTACTCGATCGAGCTCTACGCCAAGACCGACCGCAAGATGAAGCCGGAATTCTTCAACTTGGTCGGCTCCGCCACGGCGCTGGTGTTCACCGTGCCGAAGGACGACACAATGACCGGCACCTCCCGCTGCCTGAAGCGCATGGGCATCCTGCGCGGCAACACCATCACGATGCGCTATCGCCGCCTCAATCTGGAATGCACGCGCACCAGGACCGAAGCCTCGATCACGGTCCGGCGCAGCAAGGGCGAGTGAATACCGCGGCCCTGATTCAATCAGAACCCGAAGCTGTCCTAATCGTACTGCCTCACAAACGTCGTAACCCTCATGGTCCGCTCCACCCGTCATTGCGAGCGAAGCGAAGCAATCCATCGTGCGGCATACGCGGAAGCATGGATTGCTTCGTCGCTATCGCTCCTCGCAATAACGGCCGCATAGTATGTCCGCAGCAGCCCAAAGGCGGCATATGCGATAGCCCTAGCTCTGGATGGGAAGACACAACATCTAGGCTGCGGCTTCGGCGGTGACGCGCGCGATGCCATCGAGCACCCTGCCCCAGCCCGGGCTCATCATGTCGAAGGCGATCTGGTTGCCCGGGAAGACGAAGCCGTCATGCACCATGCGCAGGTGGGTGCCGCCCTCGACCGGCGTCAGCGTCCAGGTCACGACCGAGTCGAGCTTCGATCCGTAGGCGGGATTGCTGTCGGCGCCACCCTTCCAGGAATAGCGCAACAGGCGCGGCGGATCGCAGTCGAGCACCTCGCAATGCACGACGCCGTCCCAGTCACCCATCGGCGCGGTGCGGAAATTGAACTTGTGACCGACGGCGGCAACGAAATCGTTCGGCATCAGCCACTTCGCGATCCGTTCGCTGGTCGTCAGCGTCCGCCAGATTGTCTCGGGTGCATAGGGCAGCACCTTCTCGACCGTGATCGCATGTTTCGCACTCATCACTCGGTCTCCTTCAACAGTTTCTCGAGGTTCTCGAACCGCTCGGCCCAGAACGCCTGGTAGTGACCAAGCCAGTCGATCAGCGGGCCGAGCCCCTTCGGCGCAACGCGATAGTGGATGCGCCGACCATCGCGCCGCTCGACGACGAGACCGGCATCGCGCAGCGCGCGCAGATGCTGCGACACGGCCGGTTGCGACACCTTGGAGCCGCGCACCAGCCCGGTCGCGGCCACCTCTCCTTCCTGCGCGATTCGCTCGAACACCGCGCGCCGCGTTGGGTCCGCGAGGGTCTTCAGGACATTGGTGAGCTGCATCGCGCCGGTCATGAAAATATATAAGTACGTACTTATATTTTTGTCAACAGAGGAACATCTCCGATGATCGGAAAGTTGATGGCAGCGGTCGTATGGTTCGCGGGAAAGCGTGCGATGATCAGGTCGCCGAGAGACGCTCGGAGCCGTCCATGATCACCAAGGTCCTCCTGCAAAACATCTTCTTCGTCGTCGGCATGGGCGCATTGCTGTTCGCCTCCGCCGGGACGCTGCGTTGGCCCGGCGCGTGGACCTATCTCGTCGTCTCGGCCGTGCTCGGCCCGGCCTGCGGCCTGTGGCTTGCCAAAGTCGATCCCGGGCTACTTGCCGAACGCATGCGCTTGGCGGCGCGCGAGGAGCAGCCCGCCGCCGACAAGTACTTCATGCTGGTGCTGATGGCCCTTGTCGTAATCTGGCTGGTCGCGATGGGGCTCGATCGACGGTTCGACGGCGCCAATGCCGGCGTTACGCTGATGCTGCTTGGCATCGTGCTCTATCTCGTCTCGATGATGCTGATCCTGTGGGTGTTCCGGACCAACTCCTTTGCCGCGCCGGTGGTGAAGGTGCAGCCCGAGCGCGATCATCGCGTGATCTCGACCGGTCCCTATGCCGTGGTGCGGCATCTCATGTATGCGAGCGTCATGCTGTTCTTCATCGGCGTGCCGCTGATGCTCGGAACATGGTGGGGCCTTGCCTTCGTACCGGTGTTCTTCCTGATGTTCGCGGTGCGCACCCGGATCGAGGAGCGTACGCTGGTGGCAGGATTGCCCGGCTACGCCGACTACGCGACGCGGGTGCGTTATCGCCTGATCCCCGGGCTCTGGTGAGGACACATCATGCCTGACAGCAAAACCTATACGGGCGGCTGCCATTGTGGCCAGGTCCGCTTCGAATGCACCACCGACATGGCTGTTGTCACCGCGTGCCACTGCTCGATCTGCACCAAGAAGGGCCTACACTTCGCCTTCCTGCCGCCGCCAAGCTTCCAGCTCCGCGCCGGCGAGGAGAACCTGAAGGAATATCTCTTCAACCGCCACGCGATCCGTCACCAGTTCTGCATCGATTGCGGCGTCGAGGTGTTTGCCCGCGGCAAGAAACCCGACGGGTCGGACATGGTGGCGGTGAATGTGAGCTGCATCGACGGCATCGATCTAGCGAAGATAGAGATGACGCCGGTGGACGGGCGGAGCAAATAGCGGGCTTCTCACTTCGTCATGCCCGGGCTTGACCTAGGAGAATTGCATTTGGGAGAAAAGCGCACCTTGGCCATCCTTCGAGACGCCCGCCTTCGGCGGGCTCCTCAGGATGAGGTCTTGCTTTGCAGCACAATAGTAGACCCTCATGGTGAGGAGCGCCGCTTGCGGCGCGTCTCGAACCACAAGGCCGAGGACGTGCGCAGCCGCCCAAGGCGGCATATGCGATAGCCCTGGGGCTTGACTCGAGGCATCTATCTTCGCGGCGACAAAGACGTGGATGGCCGGGTCAAGCCCGGGCCACGACGATGGATCGGAGACCGCGCGCTGCCGCTCACAAATCCAGCGGCCTGTAGCGGCGGAAGATGCCGTCCTCGTTGAATGGAATCCGGCGCTTGCTCGCAAGATACGCCTTGATATTCGGCCGCTCGGCAACACGGTCATGCAGCGCAACGAGGCGCGGAACCTTCTTCTCGAATCCCGCCATACGCTTTGGGAACGCGTAGCGGAGCCCTGCCACGATCTGGAACAGTGACAGGTCGGCATAAGTCGCACGACGGCCGGTGACGAAGGCACCGCCATTGGCCTGCACCAGATCCTCGAAGTAGCCGAGATATTTCGGCACGCGCGATGTCCAGAACTCGTCGGTGCGCTTCTTCGCCGGCGCCTTCTGGTCCTCGTAGTAGAGCGACGGACCGAGCGGATGATGCGTGTCGTGAATCTCGACCACGAAATCGGCAATGGTGAGCTGGAGCTGGTGCACCCAGAGCTTTCCCGTCTCGGCCTTCGGCGCCAGGCCGTGGCGCGCGCCGAGATAGAGCAGGATGTTGGCGGTCTGCCCGAGCACGAGACGGCCGGCCTTGAGGAACGGCGGCGCAAACGGCGGCGTGCCCTTCTGCCCCTCCATCATCTTCATCATCGCGCCCGTGCCGCCCCTGCCGCGCGCAACGTCGGTATAACCGGCGCCAACATCTTCCAGCGCGAGCCTTACATATTCGCCGCGGCCCTGGATGGAGGGCCAGTAGTAGAGTTGATAATGCATGGACGATCCTTGGGAGCGATCCTTGGGAGTGATCCTTGGGAGTGATCCTTGGGAGTGATCCTTGGAGAGGATCACTGAGCGCGTGAACGGAAGCCTCGAATTGCGGTAGCGCCCGCAACCTGCGGCGCGCTATCGCAGGCGTCAACGCGCCAATCCGGGATCAGTTCGCCGCAAAGCAGTACAACAGGCCGTCGCCGCCAGTGCTCTTCAGATCGGCCTGCGAGCAGCCGCCGTCGGGACCGCGCGAGGGATGCGACGTGTTCCAAGATCTTGACGGCTCGTCGTCGCGAAGGCCCTTGCGATCGAAATGCCCGACCATGGCGGCGCCCTGCGTGCTGCTTGTCCAGTTCTTGCAGGTGCGGTCCTCACCGGCGGGAAACGCGGTGCCGTCCGCCTGCGATCCCGTCAGCACGTCATGGCGGTTCGGCGTATCACCGGCACCATTGAGGACCTCGCCCTTCTCGGACAGGGAAGTCTGCTTGGTGAGATTGCTGTTGGCGCTGTGCAGGTCGGCGACATCCTTCGCAATCACGATACCCTTGACGTTCTTCCACGGCCCCTTGCCGATGCGGTCGCGGGCATTCACCACAGGCTGACCGTCGGCCGCCTGCGTCGAGAGATAAGCGTGCCAGGTTTTCGGCGCTCCGAATCCCGCCGCCTGCGCCAGCGTCTGGCAGTGATTGTCGGCGCCGCCCAATCCACCGAGATTTCCGCCATTGCCGACGCCCTGGCTGGTCACAAAGAAGCTCGTGTCGGCGGTCTGCGCCAGCGCCGGCGGTGCAACCACGGCAAGCGCAAGACAAGCGGGAACGGCGATCCGGGCAACGACGTTCATGTTATCCTCCAATGGTTGTTGTGGTTCGCTGACATCAACCCGCAGCGGCGCGGGATATTCCAATCGAGCGATGAGCTCGTGAAGTGCGCAAAGCAAAGCGCCGCGGGGCGAGCCGCGGCGCTTGCGTCGTCATTGCCAGGCAATCGATCAGTTGGTCTGCTGGATTGCCGAGAGCTCCCAGGGGCCGCCGCGCTGGCGCACGAAGGTCCAGACCTCCGTCACCTCCTCCGGCTGCTCGCTGCCGTCGACGAGGCGCCCGGTGCCGCGATCCCGCATGGTGTCGACCAGCGAGTAGCGCATCGCGACCGTCGCGTACTCGCTGTCGCCTTCGCGCCAGGCTTCCGCAAGGTCGCCCTGCAGCAGCTTCACATTGGTCACCTTGTTGGTGACGTTGCGGGCCTTGTTCTCCTCGAGATCCTTCGCGAAGTACGACACCATCTCCGGCGTCGCGAGCGTGTGCAGCTTCGCGATGTCCTCGTTCGACCACGCGGTCTGGATCTCGCCGAGCAGCCGCTCGAACGTCTCGTAGTCGGCCGGCGCGATCTCGACCGGCGCACTCGAGGCGCCGCCGAGGCCGAAGCCGAAACCGGAGCGGGAACTCGGCTGCGGGCCAACGCCTGCGGCAGGACCGCTGGCATAGGCCGGAGCGTTGCGGCGCTGCCACCACGACATCACCAGCCGCGCCACCAGCACGATCAGACCGATCTGCAGCAACAGGCCGAGGATCGAGGACAGGCCGCCGAGACCGGAGAACAGGCCGCCGCCGAACAGCATGCCGAACAGGCCGGCGCCGCGGAAGCCTGCGGCCAATCCGCCGAGCAGGCCGCGGCCCATGCCGGGACGGCCGAACAGGCCGCCCGAATTGGCCGCCGGCGCGCCGACGTTGGGGCTGCCAGGCTGGCTGAAGGTGCGGTTCATCGGTGCGACCGAGCCGGGCGCGGTGTTGGTGCTCGGCGGTGCCGAGAAGGTGCGCGAACCGCGCGAGCCCCCGCCGCCGACGCGGGCGTCGGCCGCCGAAACGGTCATTACGACGGGCAGTGCCAGCGCCATCGCGACGGCGATCGCCCGTACAATTCCACGCGTGCGTTGCGAGAAATTCATGTTGGGTTCCTCAGAGAATTCCCCAGCATGGGGAAGCGCCCTTAACATGGGCAGGGCCGAGTAAAAGTGAAGCGGGAAACGAGACCCGCGGCTGCGGCCCTCAGTCGCGGAGATGTGACACTATGGTCCTTGTGGATGCGAGCGCGCATCCTATTGCAGCGCCATGGTTTCCTTCACCGCGGCGACCAACTGGGTCAGCGTGAACGGCTTCGGCAGGAAGGCGAATTGCTGGTTCTCGGGCAGGCTCTTCTCGAACGCGTCCTCGGCATAGCCCGAGACGAAGATGATCTTCAGGCTTGGATTGCGGCTGCGCATCTCCTTGAGCAGCGTCGGCCCGTCCATCTCCGGCATCACCACGTCGGAGACGACAAGATCGACCTCGCCGTTCTTCTCGTCGAAAGCCTCCATCGCCTCGACGCCGTTCGCGGCCTCGATCACGCTGTAGCCGCGTGACCGCAGGCCGCGCGCGTTCAGCGAACGCAGGCCGTCTTCGTCCTCCACGAGCAGGATGGTGCCCTGCCCGGTGAGATCGGGCTTCGGCTTGGCGGCTTCTGCTGCGACGGCGGTGTCCTTCGCCGCGCCGTTGCCGGCATGGGCTTCGGGCACGACCTCCTGCTCGGGCCGGTGCCGCGGCAGGTAGATGCGGAATGTGGTGCCCTCGCCCGGCCTGGAATCCACATAGATGAAACCGCCGGTCTGCTTGACGATGCCGTAGACCGTGGACAGGCCGAGGCCGGTGCCCTTGCCGACTTCCTTGGTGGAGCAGAACGGCTCGAAGATCTTGTCGATGATCTCGGCCGGAATGCCGGTGCCGGTGTCCGAAATCTCGATCTTCACATAGTCGGCGGCCGGCATGCCCTTGTTGGCGAGCTGCGCGGCCTCCTCGGTCGGCACGTTGGCGGTGCGGACGATCAGCTTGCCGCCGTCGGGCATCGCGTCGCGTGCGTTGACCGCGAGGTTGACGATCACCTGCTCGAACTGGGAGACGTCGACCTTGACCGGCCACAGGTCGCGGCCGTGCACCAGGTCGAGCTTGACCTTCTCGCCGATCAGCCGGCGCAGCAGCATGGTGAGGTCAGAGAGCGCATCGCCGAGATCGAGCACCTGCGGCCGCAGCGTCTGGCGGCGCGAGAACGCCAGCAGTTGCCGCACCAGCGTCGCGGCGCGCGTGGCATTCTGCTTGATCTGCATGATGTCCTGGAACGACGGGTCGGTCGGCTTGTGCGCGTTCAGCAGGAAGTCGTTCGCCATCATGATGGCCGACAGCACGTTGTTGAAGTCGTGCGCGATGCCGCCGGCGAGCTGGCCGACCATCTCCATCTTCTGCGACTGGTTGATCTGGTTTTCCAGGGTGCGCCGCTCGGTGGTCTCGAGCATGTAGACGATCGCGGTCTCGGCGGCGCGCTCGTCTTTCTTCTCGACTGACGTGACGAAGAACTGCGCGAAGCGCTCCTTGGGCCCGTCGAGCATCACTTCGACCGGCGGGATATCGCCCTGCCCCTCGGCCGCCTGGTTGATCGCCGCGATCAGCAGACCGCGGTCGCGCGGATTGACCGCGCGGAAGATCGACTTGGCCGCACCGCCCTCGCCATTCAGGCCCTGCGCGAGCGTGGCGTAGCGGGCATTGGCGCCGACCACGTTGCCGCCGCGATCGACGGTCGCGATCGCCATCGGCGTGTGGTCGAAGAAGCGCATGAACCGCACCTCGGCGGCGCGCTCCGGATCGGAATGCTCGTCGCGGGCGCGGCTAATCACCAGCGTGCGCGAGGCGCCCGGCGCGCCATCGGCGCCAAAAGCGAGCTTGTGATAGAGCCGCACCGGCACGGTCTTGCCGCCGCGCATCCGCAGGTCGATATCGAACACCTCGGTCTTGACCTCGCCCGGCACCGGCACGATCGCGGTCAACAGCGCCGCGCCGTCGCCGGAGACGATGTCGGTCAGCTTCAGGCCGCCCGAGCCGATCTCGGCGAGG